>Ga0208764_10002759_pt1 | contig 10929 bp, 9 predicted proteins | sample ETNtaG_18_FD_185762 | JGI IMG/M metagenome (GOLD analysis project Ga0208764, IMG submission 185762) | Marine microbial and viral communities from oxygen minimum zone, Eastern Pacific Ocean - ETNP201302SV91 (SPAdes) (version 2) | ecosystem: Environmental > Aquatic > Marine > Oceanic ... | reverse complement strand
TATTCCGATAAATCGAAGCAATAATCCTGATTTGGTAAGTTGCGCTTAATTACAAGCGCCCACACGAATTACTTATTAATACTTTTAAAAAACTTCCCTTCAAACTTAAGGGACGCGCAGTATACATCAAAATAGTCTATAAAAAAGCTATTTTTAGGGATTAATTTAAGATAATTTTTGCAATCTTCTTCTTGCCAACCTGAATTAGACTTCCCTTACCTTTTTTGAGCTTATATTTGTTATTTGAAACTCTTTCGCCATCAACTTGGATTCCGTTCTGTTCTATAAGTCTTATCGCCTCTGAAGTGCTTTTTAACATGCCACTTTCCTTTAGGATCCTTGTTAGTAGCTCATCTTCGCCTTTAATATCTATTATTATATTTTCAATATCCTCAGGAGTATTGCCCTTTTGAAATCTATCGATGAAGTTCTCTTTAGCTTTCTTTCCTAGTCCTTGATGAAAACGCTCTACAATCTCCTCCGCTAAAAGGAACTTTATGTCTCTAGGATTCTCCCCCTCACTTTGAGACTTTTCTAAATTTTCTATCTCTTTAGAAGATTTAAAGCTTAATAAAGAAAAATATCTCCACATCAACTCATCAGATATAGACATAATTTTTCCAAACATCTCATCGGGGCTATCTTCTAAAGCTACATAATTGTTTAATGATTTTGACATTTTCTTTACACCATCAAGCCCTTCAAGGAGAGGAACAGTAAAAATTGCTTGTTGCTCTACGCTATAATGCTTTTGAACCTCTCTACCAACCAATAAATTAAACTTTTGATCGGTTCCCCCCAGCTCTATGTCAGCATTAAGCTCAACAGAATCATATCCTTGAAGAAGTGGGTACAAGAATTCATGAATTGAGATTGGCAGCTGAGACTTATATCGCTTAGCAAAATCGTCTCTTTCTAACATTCTTGCTACCGTATAAGATGATAAGAGTTTAATAAATTCTGCTGGGTGAACTTTATTCATCCATTCTGAGTTAAAACGAACTTCAGTTTTCTTAGGATCTAATATTTTAAAGACTTGAGATTTATAAGTTTCTGCATTAATTTTTAACTGTTCTTCAGTTAAGACAGGTCGAGTTTCATTCACTCCCGAAGGGTCTCCAACTAACCCGGTAAAGTCTCCTATAAGGAAAATTACTTCATGACCTAAATCTTGAAATAATTTCATCTTATTTAACAAAACAGTATGGCCTAAATGGAGGTCAGGCGATGTAGGATCAAACCCAGCTTTCACTCTTAGCTTCTTCTTGCCTTTTATTTTTTCTAGAAAAGAGTCTTTAGGTATTATTTCTTCTGATCCTCGAATAAGGATCTCTAAATCATTTTTATTCATTCTTAGATCTATTATATGTCTATTTTCAGGTATCATTCGAGTTTATGCTGGTTAATAAAATTGTAACCATCTTTAGAAATTTTCCGAAAAGGCACTTTGCGGCTATTTTATTTTTCTTACTAATGCTTATTAGTATTGGTATTTTAGGTAATTTTGATTTGTCTAATCAAAAAAAAGAATCTGATCTTTCTAAAATATTAGATATTGAACAATTAGATCAACTGGCTCAAATAGAACAAATCTATACTGCTAGAGAAACTGTAATAAAAAGAAATGATTCATTGTTTAGTATTCTTAAAAATTTTGGTATAAAAAATGAGAACATAATTAATCTTATCAACTCTAAAAATAGTAATTTATTATCAAGTATAGAAATTGGAGACAAAATTAAAGTTAACTTAGATGAGAATAATGAAATTAATGACCTGCTATATATTGATGACTTCCAATCAGGGGTAAGAGCTGAGAGATTTGAAAACACATATAGAATTAATAAATTTAAGAATAAGCTTGAGAAAATTAATATTTTTAAACATGTAGTAATACAAGACTCAATGTATATGTCAGGACTTAGAGAAGGTATACCTGATAGTGTTTTAATGGATGTTGTTTATATAAATGGATGGGATATAGACTTTACCCATGATATTAGACCAGGAGATAGCTACAGTTTAATCTACGAAGAGATACTTGTTGATGGAGAGAAAGTTATTGACGGTAACGTGCTAATTTCTGAGTTTATAAACAAAGGTAAAAAAATAACTTCCATAAGATTTGATTTAACAAATGGGAAATCAGAATATTTCTCAATTGACGGAATTAATGTAAAGAAAGCTTTTCTAAGATCGCCAGTAAAACTAAGCCATATAAGCTCCAAGTATAATTTAAGAAGAAGGCACCCTGTTCTTCATACAATTAGATCTCACAATGGAGTTGATTATGCTGCCAGCAAAGGCTCTCCTGTAAGGGCCACTGGGGATGGAACTATCTCTTTTGCAGAATACAATGGCGGTTGTGGAAATGAAATTAAAATTAAACATTCTGAGGACTACACAACTCGGTACTGTCACTTAGATAAATTTAATTCAAGCACTAAAGTTGGAAGGAAAGTTAAACAAGGGCAGACTATAGGATATGTGGGAAGTACGGGCTTAGCTACTGGACCACATCTTCACTATGAATTTCACGTTAATGGCAAACACACAGATCCTTTAAGGGTTCAATTCCCAAATGCAACACCAATCAAATCAGATGATGAAATTAGGTTTAATCAAGTTGCTTACAACATTGCAAGGCAATTAAATAACTATAAGGATATTTCTTTAAAAGAAGAGGTTCCAAGTGGCTAATATCTATATAGGCTTAATGTCAGGGACGAGTGCTGACTCTATAGACTGTGCAGCCTTAGATTTATCTTCAGAAGATATAAAAATTATAGGCTGTAAAGATTTTGAGATACCTAAAGACCTTAAGACAGATATTATCCAATCTTCTCAATCTGAAATCATTAAAGAAACATTAATTGACAACTTAAATTTTAGAATGGCAGAAGTTCTTGTTAATTCAGTTCAAGAGATAATCGCTGACTTGGATATAGATATTGAAGACATAAAAGCTATAGGATCTCACGGCCAAACTATTAAACATGAACCTAACGCAGAAACTCCTTACTCGTTACAGATAGGAGACCCTCAAAAAATAAGCAATGATTTAAATATTAGAACAGTTGGAAATTTTAGAATTGATGATATCGAAGCTGGCGGTGAAGGCGCCCCTCTAACCCCAATATTTCATAAAAAGGTATTTGGAAGTAACAGAGAACAAAAGGTTATAGTCAATATAGGGGGTATAACAAATATTACAGTCTTGGATGATTCTGAAGTAATTGGTTTTGATACTGGCCCTGGTAATTGTCTAATGGATTGCTGGAATAGAATCCATAATGTAGGAGATTTTGATAACAAAGGATCTTGGGCTTCTTCAGGAACTATAAATCAATCTTTACTAAAACAGATGCTAACTGATGAATACTTCTCACGAAAATACCCAAAAAGTACCGGTCCTGACCACTTTAATCATGAATGGATAAAAGAAAACTTATTAAAATTACCTAATGAAATATTGCCAAAAGATGTTCAGGCAACTTTAGTGCAATTAACCGTCCTTTCGTTAATTGAATCAATTAATTCTCTATGTCTTTCTAATAAGAATATCTATTTATGTGGAGGTGGAATTCATAATGACTTTCTTTGTAATGAAATAAAAAAACAAAGCAATGCAAAGGTTAGCACCACATTAGATCTAGGTATCAATCCAGATTATCTAGAAGCTATATGTTTTGGTTGGTTGGCTAAACAAAGAATAGAAAATAGGAGTTTCAATTTGAATAAAATCACTGGCAGTAAGGGAGAAGTTTATTTAGGGAGAATTTACAATCCTTCTAAATAGAAAAGGATTCACCACAACCACATGTTGTAGTTGCATTTGGGTTTGTAATTACAAACTTAGATCCCATTAAATCTTCAGTATAATCAACTGTAGAGCCTTCTAAATACTGAAGACTAAGTGAATCAATAACTAAATTAGCCCCGCCTTTTGTTATGCATGTATCTTCTTCATCAATAACTTTATCAAATGAAAATCCATACTGAAAGCCGGAACAACCTCCGCCAGTAACATATACTCTTAGGTTTAAGTTATTGTTATCATTCTCAGATTCAGCTAAAGAAAGTATTTTATTAACTGCTCCATCTGAAATTTGTACAACTGAAGGCACGTAACTCTCAACCATTATCTAAACCTGTGTTTTGACTAAAACCATTCATTAAATTGTAGCACTCTATAGCCTGCCCAGCAGCCCCCTTGACTAAATTATCAATGGATGAGATTACAATAACTTGGTTCTCAATGTTTGAATTATTAACAGAGATGTTGCAATTATTTGTATTTGTAATTGATTTGATATCAGGCACTTCACCAGAATTCATAATATTTACATTTACTGAGTCTTTATAAAAAGATTGATACATGTCTTGAATATTCATGCCGCGCAATTCTTTTAACTGTATATAAATCGTTGAGTAAATACCTCTCATTATAGGTATAAGATGAGGTAAAAAATTTAACTTAATAGGATAACCAGAAACAAGCTCCATAATCTCTTTTATTTCAGGCAAATGCCTATGACCTTCCAGCCCATATGCTCTAAAATTCTCTTGCATCTCTTCAGACAAACTATTTTCAACTGTCTTCCTGCCTGCACCACTAATGCCTGACTTAGCATCAATAGTAATTGATTCTATTTCAAGTTCAGAATCTAAAAACGGAAGAATCCCTAAAAGACTAGAAGTTGGATAACAACCAGGCACTGCAACTAATCTTGCTGATTTTATCTTACTCAGATTTAACTCGGTTAATCCATAAACCGACTCGGAAAGAAGCTCCTCTTGAGTGTGCTTAGAATCATACCATTTCTTCCACAAATTCTTATCTTTAAGTCTAAAATCAGCTGAAAGATCTATAACTTTTATATTCTCTTTAATAAATGAGCCTACCATATCCATGGATATTCCATGAGGAGTAGCAAAAAAGACTACTTCACACTCATGGAAAATATCGTCATCTGGTTCGGCAAAGAGTAGGTCTGATCCTTCAACAAACTCATTAGTACTTTTTCCTAACAACTCTCTTGAGCTAACTGCTATTACTTCCGTTTTAGAATGATTAGAAAGAATTCTTAAGAGTTCTTCTCCAGTAAAGCCTGACCCGCCAAGAATTCCAACTTTGGTTAAATTATTCTTCATAAACTTAATGAGCCTAATATTGTAGGGAGGGCATTATATAAGTAAGCGTAGACACTATCTAGATGGGACGCTTCGAATAAACATTTAATAAAAGCCTTTCCCATGAAGAAATGTTTTTTATTAGCAAGGCTTTCGACGCAAAAGACTTTGATTCTTCTAAAAGCCCTTGTATATGCCTTAGGTGTGCCAACCTCAAATAAATAGCACCTTCGTCTTTAGTTATCCTTAAAGCTCTCTCAAGTTCAGAGTTTGCTTGAATTAACTTACCCTCTTTTAGATATCTATCAGAATTAACTAAGATTCTTTGAACAGAAGGATTTTTAGCATTAATTTTTAGAATCTCACCTTCTAAGAAATCAGTATCTGCAACCAACAACTCAACTGATGATGAAAATTCACTAACTGAAATAGAGTTTGCAGTTAAATATGGTTTTTCTTTATTAGAAGTACATGAAAAAAGAAAACATAAAGCTAAAAAATAAGTAAAAAGTCTTAAAATTTTCAAACCTAACCTTCCTCAAAAACTTTTTTTAATTTTTCCATAACATCTGACTTATTTCTTTTTGGTTTAGAAGCACATTTATTTCTGACAAACGGGATTCTATTTGGTTCAGTTCCAATAATAAATGGAACTAGTAATGAATTCTTACACTTTTCTCCGCTAACTAGTCCGTCCTGTTTATCAGTCCAAACATATCTTATTCTTGATAAGCTGGTTTTCTCTATTGAAGAGGGCTGAACTTCATTAATAAAATTTTTCCAAACCTCTAAAGCACCCGATCTACCAGTGAGAGGAGTTGGGCGATTGTCATCAAATCCAAGCCACACCAAAACTAATAACTCACCTGCAAAACCAACAAACCAGCTATCTCTCTGGTCATCAGAAGTGCCTGTTTTACCTCCAGCTTGCCAAGATTCAATAGTTTTTCTTGGATATCCTCTTGCAGTGCCAGTAATAAAAGTTTGTTTCATTGCAAACTTAAGAAGATGCACCGGTTCAGGCCTTATTCTTTGCATAATTTTATATTGGTAAGACAAATCAATATCGCCTCTTACATCTTTGATATCTCTTATAGACCTTAGAGGGCTATAAAAACCATCTGCAGCAATCACTTGATAGGCTTGAATAGCGTTAAAAGGAGACATCTCAAAAGATCCTATAAATAATGATGGGTATCTTTCGATAGACTTACTTATTCCTAATTTATTAAAAGTTTCCTGAACAGAGTCATATCCTAGCTCCATCCCCAGTCTGGCAGAAGCAATGTTGTAAGACTGCCATAAAGCTACATGCAAAGGGATTTTCCCATGGAACTTTTTGTCAAAATTATTGGGTTCCCATATTTCTCCACCACTCTTCAAGGATAATTTTGAATCATCTAAAATTGTGGTTAAGTTATATTCGTCATATTTATTCAAAGCAGTTAAGTATATAAATGGTTTAACTAAAGATCCTATCGGTCTAATGGCGTTTATGGACCTATTAAAACCAAATCTAGATGGATTCGAACTTCCGACGACGGCTTTAATTTCTCCTGTTGATATATCAACTGCCATAGCAGCCCCTTCAAGTTCAATGAGCCTATTTCCGTACTTTTTAATTAATTGAGTTTTAGTCTTTCGAATACTTTTTTCTAATGAATCTTGTAAAACTGGGTCTAAATTAGTTTCTATTCTCAGACCCTGTGTCCTTAATTCCGAGTCTTCATAATTATCTCTAAGTTCTAACCTAACTAAATCATGGAAAGCGGGATACTTTGTTTCACTTCTAAAATTCGGCGAAACAACTCCCAACGGCCTTGACCTATACTCTTCTAATAAGGATGAATTAATGTGTCTTCCTTTTTGCAGTATCCCTAGGACAAGATTTCTTCTATTTGTTGCATTATTCGGATTTCTTCGAGGGTTGAATAATGAAGGACCTTTTAACATTCCAACTAAAAGAGCTATTTGGTCTGTTTCGAGGTTAGATACGGAGGTGCCAAAGAAATGTTGAGCTCCCATTCCAAATCCGTGAACAGACCTCTTCCCTGATTGAGCTAAAAATACGTCGTTAATATATGCAAGTAGAATTTCCTCTTTAGAATAATGAAATTCAATTAATAAAGCAGCAATAGCTTCCATTGCCTTTCTTTTAATTGTTTGCTCTGAAGTAAAGAATAAATTTTTAGCTAATTGCTGAGTTATAGTGCTTCCACCTTGCTCTATATCTCCTGCTTTAATGTTAGTAAAAAAAGCTCTAGAGATAGATCTAAAAGAAATACCGTTATGATTAAAAAAATTCTGATCTTCTACTGATAAGATTGTATCGACTAATATTGAAGGCACTTGAGACCAACTTAATAAAATTCTATCTTCCATATGGGAGGGATACATGCCTCCAATGACTATAGGTTCAAGTTTAACTATATCAACTGAAATACCTAATTGATTGGTTATCTTTGTAACTTTTCTGTCTTTAAGAAGAATTTTAAATAAACCACTCTTCTGGTCCCCATAGCCTCTTAAAAAAATTTCTATACTATTTTTTTTATATATAAACTCTCCAGGTTTTGAAGGGTTCTTGTTCTCTGAGTAAGCAAGCATGCCTAATTCCCTTAAAAGATTAGATTTATTTACTTTCGATCCCTCAGCTAAGTCCAGAGATCTTGAATAAACCTTTGCAGGTATAGTCCATAATACTCCCTCTAGTTTATTTGTTACTCTTGAATCAATAATAGCAACAACAGCTGTAGAGATTACAAAAACTATAATCAGAGAAATTATTCCCAATGATTTAAAAGTTAACTTAATCTTCATTTATTGCTTGATAAATTTTTCTAATTGCAACAGTCTACGTTTTTTAAAAAAATTTAGGACAAAAAAATGAAGTTCAACATATGTTCAGTTGGAAGTGCATTAGTAGATTTTACTTTTAATATAGACAAAGAATATGAGAAAAGTCTTATTAAATATGGAATACCGAAAGGTTCTATGACTCTCATTGAAAGGGACGAACAAGAAGCTTTAATTAAAGAATTAATGGACATGGGGATGAGCCCTAACAAGGCTTGTGGAGGTTCAGGAACAAACTCTACAGTTGCTGCTTCGCTATTTGGAGCAAAGTGTCACATGACCTGCATAGTTTCTGATGATGATCATGGAAGATTTTATATAGAAGACCTTTCATCCAACAATGTTATTCATACAAATCCACCCATATCATCAGATATTTCTTCCGGAAGATGCTTAGTCATGGTTTCTGATGACGCTGAAAGGACTATGTGTACTAATTTAGGAATTAGCACAGAATTCTGGATTTCTGACTTAGATGAAGAAATAATCAAAGCTTCTGATTTTTTATTCTTAGAAGGCTATCTAGTAGCTTCTCCAAAAGGAATGGAAGTTTGCAAGAAAGCCATAGAAACTGCAAAGGAAAGTGACACTAAGATATCAATTTCTCTATCAGACCCAAACATAGTTAACGCATTCAAGAATGAAATTAAAACTCTGCTAGATATGAAATGTGATCTTATATTTTGTAATGAAGATGAGGCGCTGGCTTATGCTGAAACGGATGATATTTCAAATGCTTTCCAGGTCTTAAAAGAAGTATCGCCTAATTTCTTAATTACTCAAGGCTCATCTGGTTGTATAGGCTTTGATGGAAAAAATGAATTTAATATACCTGGAATTAAAGTTAATGCCATAGATTCTAATGGTGCAGGAGATATGTTCGCTGGAGCTGTTTTGTATTGTATAACTTCAGGGTCAAGCCTAGAGAAAGGGGCCATCTTCGGCTGTTATGCAGCCTCAAAGGTTGTTGGCAATATTGGCCCAAGATTAATGCAAGATGAATATCAAAAAATAAAGAAGAATTTTTTCTAGCTATTAAAAATATATTCTGATAAATTGCTGCGCGCTCACAATAAAGCCAAAAAAAATAAGATCTAATAATGCCAAAGAAATTAACTAAAAATACCAAACCCAAGAAAGCTGCTCCTAAAAAAACTACAGCAAAGAAAGCTATGGCAAAGAAAGTTACTACCAAGAAGGTAACCTCTAAGAAAGTTGCTCCTAAAAAAACTACAGCAAAGAAAACTACAGCAAAGAAAGTTACTTCCAAGAAGGTAACCTCTAAGAAAGTTGCTGTTAAAAAACTTGCTAACAAGAAAACTACATCTAAGAAGTTGGCCTCTAAGAAATCTTCTTCAAAGACCTCTTCTACAAAGAAATATGAAGAAGCTCAATTCCTTGCCTCTATAAAGCCTTACGCTCTTAAAAAGAATGAGAAATATATGAATGCTAAACAAAAACAACATTTCATAGCTATTCTTGATAGCTGGGCAGACCAACTACAAATAGAACAAGATAGAACTGCAGATAAAATTCAAGAAAATGTTAGTAATTTTCCTGATGAGTCTGATAGAGCAACCCATGAAGAAGAATTTACTCTTGAACTAAGAACTAGAGAAAGGGAAAGAAAGTTACTTTCTAAAATTAATGAATCAAGAGATGACTTAAAATCAAATGATTATGGTTATTGTGCATCATGCGGCATAGAGATAGGCATCAGAAGGTTGGAGGCTAGGCCAACAGCTACAAGATGCATAGACTGTAAGACGATCGAAGAAATTCATGAGCGTCAACAATTTGGATAAGATGTATTTTGGTTAACCATAACCAAGATAATAGTTCTCACGAGCTATACGCTCAATCTCAACATAAAATTGAAATTAAACAGATTGATTCCCACGCTAGGGAAATAATTGATAGTCTCAATAAGTCAGGATTCAAAGCCTATTTGGTAGGGGGATGCATCAGAGATTTAGTTCTAAATAAGAATCCTAAAGATTTTGACGTTGTTACTGATGCTACTCCTGAGCAAATAAAAAAAGCCATTCCAAGAAGTAGGATAATAGGTAGAAGATTTAAATTAGTTCATGTAAGGAAGGGAAGAAAAATTACTGAAGTTTCAACTTTTAGATCTAAAGGAGGAAAAAGAAAATCAAAAACAAATAAAGGGATTGTTCTAAGGGACAATTTCTACGGAACAATAAGGGAGGACGCTTTTAGAAGAGATTTTACTATTAATTCTTTGTACTTAGACATCAGTGATATGAAAATTATTGATTACACAGGAGGCTTCAAAGACCTAAATAACAGAGAATTATCCTGTATTGGAGATAGTAAATTAAGATTCAGAGAAGACCCAATAAGAATAATAAGGGCGGTAAGGTTCCTATGTAATTTAGATCTTAAATTAAAGAAATCTTTAAAAAAAGACCTAATTAATTTTTCCCACCTTCTTCAAGAAATACCTCCAGCAAGAAGATATGAAGAAATTCTAAAGTTATTTTTAACTGGTAACGCCAAGAATAATTTTATCGCTCTCTTAGAATTCCACATTTTAAAGCACTTGTTACCCGTTACTGCAAAACAATGCTTTAATGAGAAACACCAATCTTTTATTCTCAATGCTTTATCGAACTCTGATACTAGAGTAAAAAGAGGACTACCTTTAACTCCAGCTTTCTTATTCTCAGTATTATTGTGGCCTGGCTTGACTGAAAGGATTGGAGAAATAAATTCTAAAAAAACAAAATTACCTGCTCTCTTAAGGTCATCAAACATTATTATTAAACAATGCCGACAAGACTGCTTTATTCCCAAAAGGATAGAGCATATGATTAAAGAGATATGGGAATTCCAAATCAAACTCTTAAAATTCCCACCTAAGTCAAAGTTAATTTTTTCTCATAGAAGATTTAGAGCAGGTTATGATTTCCTGTTATT
>Ga0208764_10002757_pt1 | contig 10931 bp, 6 predicted proteins | sample ETNtaG_18_FD_185762 | JGI IMG/M metagenome (GOLD analysis project Ga0208764, IMG submission 185762) | Marine microbial and viral communities from oxygen minimum zone, Eastern Pacific Ocean - ETNP201302SV91 (SPAdes) (version 2) | ecosystem: Environmental > Aquatic > Marine > Oceanic ... | reverse complement strand
ACGAAAAGTATATATTGTTGGTAGTGATGACGATGGCGCTTGCTACTGGGTAAATGGATCGCGAGTAGCACTTCCTGATGGTGATTGGGCAACAGATATTGTAGTGGTGGATGGTGATGTATATACATCAGGTACCTGCGGAGAATACGCCTGCTACTGGATTAATCAAGAAAAATACGAGCTTCCTGGATCTTGGGGTGAAGGAGAAGCTATTGCTGTCGATGGTAATGACGTATATGTTGCCGGATGGTTTATAAATGGGTCCTGTTACTGGAAAAACGGACAAAAGATAAATTTAACAACCAATGGAGAATCGCAAGCATTTGCAATCGGTGTACGAAATAACGGTTCTGTGTATGTAGGTGGATCTTTTATCAATAATCATCATTATATAATTCCTTGTTTTTGGAAGGATGGAAACAATAGAACAAATCTTCCTATACCAACCCATGGTGATGGAGAAGTTTTTGATATTACCTTTGATGCGGCTGGCAATATGAGGTATTATGCTGGAGAAACAATGAAGCCTGATAATCTAACAGGATATGCTCCTAAGGCCTCTCGCTGGCGTCATACAACAAGAACAGACTTACCCGATGGAACTTCAGATATAAGTCTATATGGAACGGGTGCATACGGTATTACAATGGATGGAGATGATATTTATGTTGCTGGATATACGGATTGGATTGAAGATATTAATAATCCAACTACCACTGGAGGCAGGTTTCCCAGGTACTGGAAAAATAATACGATTCACGATCTAGAAGGGGGCCCTATGACAGTGTTTGGAACCGGACAGGCGAATGATATTCGAGTTGCTGATGGGAACGTTATTGCTGTCGGGATAGCTACAAGAGGTTCGAATTATGATGACTATGGAGTAAGCGCCTGTTATTGGTTTAATGGAGATCTTCACTATTTAGATGATGTAATAGGAGAGCAGAGTGAAGCAAAAGGTGTATTTATTGAATAAGTAATGTCTTTTATGCTAGAAAAACATTTCAAGAATAAATATGTTAAAAGTTCCGTCATATTATTTGGCACAGTATTTCTATTTCTTTTTATCGACTCGTTGATATATGGTATATCATATGATGAATTAACAACAACTGGCTCTGCAATATTAACCGTTTTTATACTTCACCATATTTTTAATATATTTAACTCTAAATAACTAATTATCCATATATTTACTAATTAAGCATATTGTGTGTTTTATCAGTATGAGAAATTTTGATTTAGAAATATAAAATTAACTAAATTTTATAATTAAATGTTTGAGGTAAGTTTAATGATTGATAAGATTATAAAAGCAAGATATATACATATATTATTTTATATAACATTATTTTATTCTAGTAATACATTAGCACAGCAAAATACAAAAACAGTAGTTGCTTCTAAAACAGTTGAAGATGCTCATTATGACTTTTTAAAAGATCTTCATAATGAGGAATCAAAAAATTCTGGAAAAATATTAGGTCGTTTAGGTTTATCCTCCAAAGGGCTTTCTGATTACAAAAGAAAAGAATACAACCTATATCTGGATTCATATTTCCCGGATGCTTCTTCTGATCGCGTACTAATGTTTCTATTTGAGTTGAACATTTATGAGGAAGAATGGGCCGAAGCAGAGATAAATATGTTGAAATTTGTTTATTTGTTTCCTCAATCTGATATCTATAAAAAAGTTATTGATCGTGGATATACGTTGCTGCAAGAAGAAAAGTATTATAGTTCGAATAGGGATAAACTAATTAAGTTAATAAATGATGCGCCAAAATCCGGAAAAATATATAAACGATACCATCAATTGCTATCAGAAGTGTATGATTTGAAGGATAAAAAAATAACAGATCTATTTATACAAGAATCCTGGAATTATCTTCATTTATATCCAAATCGTTCCCAATGTAGTTCAGTAATGATGTGGTTGGCAAAATTGGAGCAGGAGGCAAGTAATTTTCATCCAGCCGTAATGGTATATGAAAAATTGATGAATTTATATCCTGCTAGCAAAGATTATTCTGACGCATTATATCAAGTTGCTAGGCTACAGCAAGAAGAATTCAATGAATACAATGAAGCTACTGTAAGTTTTCGAAAATTTCTTAAAATGTTCCCTAATCATAAATATGTAGCATATGCTCAATATCGAATTGCAACGATGGCAGATAAAAATTTTGATGATTGGTCGACTGCTGTAAAGGAATATGAAGTTCTAGCAAATAAATATCCTAATTTTAAGCATACCATTACAAGTTTGTTACGTATGGGCTCAATACAAGAATCTAAGTTGAAAGAAAGAAAAGAAGCTATTCAGACATACCAACGAGTATTTTCAACCTATCCAGATAGTAGTGAAGAATCCATTGAGGCCTTACATCGTTCGGCAAATTTATATGTTAAATCCAAGCAGTTTGAAGACGCTGTAAAGCAGCATATGACAGTAATCAAAAAATACCCAAAAACAGATGGATCATTAAAAAGTTTAAGTAAATGTGCTGATATATATGAAAAGAAGATGGATAATAAAGAAAAGGCAATTGAAGTATTAAATATGGTATCAACAGATTTTCCAGATTCTCGAGATGCTAAAAAAGCACAAAGACGAATTAGAAAACTAAGTAAATAATAGATAAATACTGGATTACATCTACTATGCGATTCGCAATTGGTTTATTGTATTTATTTTATATATCAATATCAAATGAACTCTATGCTCAAGATTGGCCAGATTTTAATCGTTATCGAAATGATAATTATCAAGTAGGTATGCCTTCAGAAAATGAAAATAGGATTGTATTTATGGGTAATTCCATTACGGAGGGATGGTTAGATATCTATCCAGAATTTTTTGAGGGAAAACCATATATTAACCGAGGAATTACTGGGCAAACTACACCGCAAATGCTGGTTAGATTTCGTGCAGATGTTGTTGATTTACAACCAAAAGCAGTAGTCATATTAGCTGGTACCAATGATATAGCTGGTAACACGGGTCCATCCACAGTAAAAATGATTGCTGATAATATTTTTTCAATGGCAGAGCTTGCAAAGGAGCATAATATTTTAGTGATTATATCTTCTATTTTACCTGTCTATGAATATACATGGATAGAAAAGGAACTAGATCCGGTTCCAATTATCAGTAGATTAAATGCTATTATTAAAAATTATACTTTAAAAAACGGTCATACATATCTTGATTATTATTCTGAAATGGTAGATGATAGAATGGGTTTAATATCAGCATACACTCCTGATGGAGTTCACCCTAATAGAGATGGGTATAAAGTAATGTCCGTTTTAGCAGATAAAGCAATACAAGAAACACTGCGGAAGTCCAATATTAATTAAATCCCTAATTTTGTCTAAAATCTATTTTTAATTAATTTTCAATAATAAATTGTTTTTCATTCAATGATGAGATTATATTCACAATTATGTAATCGGTGTATTGCCCATTATATTAATATTAATCAGTTCAATTAACAGTGAGGAAATAATGCAAAAAGGAAAAGTAAAATTCTACAACACAGCGAAAAGATACGGCTTCATCACAGGTGATGATGGCACAGACTATTTTTTCCACCAATCAGGATTATCTTCTGATGATATTTATGTCAAAGATAATGATGGTGTAGAATTTGAGGTTACTGACGGAGATAGAGGGCAAAAAGCCATAAATATATCGCTAGTAGATTAACCACATTAAAAAGCCCCGCTTTAGCGGGGTTTTTTTTTATATAACTTTTACCGATTATGTATAAATAGGAAAAACTTTTATGAATTCACTGATATCTACATATGAAATAATTTGTAGAAATTTATTTAAATCAGATATAAAAGTAAGAGATCAATATTTTAAAGAATATTTTTTGGATTCTATCCTCAGTAAGTATCCCTATAAGCTATTAACAACAAAGCATGATCGTTCGTCTACCATAGATGAATACATTCAAAATGATACGATGCCAGAGTACTGTTTTATTGATTTAACAAATGATAAAAAATTTTTTGTAGACGCTTACCATCAACCTGCATGGTTAGGAAGCTATCCACATCAATATATCAACCCGATGATAAAACAGAAGTTGTTATTGTATCAAAAATATGATTCTAGTAGAAGATTATTTATTGCAATAACTATCGGTGGTGGTCGTATTTCCGGTACTCCAATTGAGTGTTTTTTAGTTCCTGTTCGATTTTTAAAGCATGAACAAAAATTATTTCGCAAACTATTACAGTATTTTGCAATTCAAAATGTTGATATATCATTTGAAGAATACTCAAGTCCATTATCTTCACATGATTTATGGAATCGTTTTGATTGGAGAAATAGCAACGCTTTATCAATAGATGTAGTATGATCGTTTGGACATGGCGTTGGAAAGATGAAAAAGGTGTTCGATTTATTGAACGTTTTTATGATGATGGATCAAAATACGTAACAGAACAGCATCCTGACTTTACCTGGGATTACCGAATAACGAAAGATGGAAAGCGTTTGGCAGAAATACATTCTCCAAATTATGAGCATTTGGAGAACACCTAACTTTTATATATTCTATAATTAATACAATTACCGAACGCGCGCGCTATTAAACTGTAAATGTGATTTAAATCATTGAATCACATCCTTTAGTTGATTTATATTAGATGGTCGGCAAGTCGCCGATGAGGTAAGGGGTTCGTAAGTCCCGCGGCATAGTTGTAGTAAAGTAGTATAACCGAAAGAGGTATTATGGTGTTACTTAAACGTGTCCGAGCGGCAAGTATTGCCCCGGTGTTTATCATACAATGGACATTTTGTCTATTCTTAATCTTCTTTTTTGTTCCACAAGAGATTGTTTATGCTCAAGATGATGATGAAGGTGAAATATTCTGGGGTGAAGAGGACGAAGAAGAGGAGTTATTTGAAGATGAAGATGAAGAGTTTTTAGAGGATGATGAGGACTTTGATGAAGATCCTGATTCTTTCTTTGAAGAAGAAGATGAAGATGAGTATTATGAAGATGAAGGAGAATTTGAAGAAGAAGAATTCGATGAAGACATGTCTAGTACTGATTTGTCAGATGCAGCACTTAAAATGGGGTATACCCTCACATTGCATGGTGCGTCACCTGCATTAGTTAGTCATTCTCTTTATACGTATAATTCTTTTGTAAATTTTCGTTTAGGAGTGGAAATGCCTATCCTCATGCAAGTCGGCCCATTGAGGTTTCGTCTTGGAGCTGAGCTTGGTACGGTAAAATTTGAAGATTATTATCCTCCTGCTAATGCTGCATACTCTGGAATGACATTAATCGGGCTCGTTTCTGTTCCGGCAGGTGCTAGCCAAGTGAAAGTGGGAGGAGGTCTAGTCAGTGGTGGTGTTGGTATGATTGTAGAAAGCACGTATGGATTCACCATAGGAAATACGTTAGGTCTTCGTCTGGGAATGCGATATACTGGTAGTCCGGGTGCAAAAAACTCGCAAAAGGTTTCCTTTGATGGTCCAGCCAGCTGGTTGGAAGGTGTACTTGTTTTAGCTATAACCTTATAAGAACCTATTTAAGATTGAACCTGAATTATTATAGATCAAACTTGTTTAAAAGATATTCCTATCTTTTCTTTCTATTACTTATATCTATAGGGCAATTAACGGCCGATGTAATTGTAGTTGGTCGTAAAACTGTAACTGGTTCCAATGGTCGCGATATTGCCGGTAAATTCAATGAATCAAATGCAATTGAAATAGTGATTACTTTAACTGGAGCTCAAGCAGATGGTGGCGCTAATGATGTAAGTCAACGCAATATTGCGGTGCATGTAGGGTTTTCTAGTAATACAAGTATCTCCACAATCGCAAACGCATTAGAAGACGACGGTCTATCCTTGACAAAAACATTTGATGATAATACATTAACATACACCATCACAAATACTATGTTGACCAATGCTTATGGTTCGCAGCCAGATGATAAATATTTTGATTTTAATATTCGATTTTCTGATGGTACTACTGATGGGAAGGTGGATGCAACAAACGATGGAGCTGCTAATGATAGCGATGTATTTCCAGTAGATTTTAATTGCGATGCCAATGCAGACTGCTCAAACAATTATTTATTTTATGATCGAACGGATCCAACATTAACATCGGTTGGATATCCTGCAACTAATAATGGTTCATTTAATTCAAAAAGTTTTAAATATACCCTAGCTCAAAATTTAAGTGCTAATGGTGGTACTGATTTGAATTCAGCATCAATTACATCTACTATTACTATTGAAGGAGATAATGGAGGAACAGGGGCAGATAATGGCGCAAGCTATTCCTTTAACTTAGGATCAGGCGCAGGAACAGAAATTCAAACTGGTGCTGAAAGAACGGTTGATCTTAGTTCGATATTTACCCCAGGTGCAGATGGAAGTCGATACGATATTTTCTTTAACATGTATGATGAAGCAGGAAATTATAGAAGGGCTTCGGATAGATATAATGTTATTTATGATGTTACTCGCCCAACAATATTAGAAATCACAACATCGGAAAACCCCACAACTGCCACAAAAAAGTTAGCACAAACGGTAGATTTTACAGTTGTTTTTTCTGAAGATGTGACGGCAGATGGAACGATGACAGCAACGTTAACAAGTGATAATACAGCAGCTACTGCGACTGTAACATCTGGGAATATTTCAGGTTCTTCTGTTGATGTAGAGTATACTGTTGCTACAGGAAATGAAACAGGTCATCTGAATATTACATCGATTGCCATGGCAGATGGAACATTTTTAACGGATGGTGCTGGCAATCAGTTGAATTCATTTGCTATTGCAGGAAACAATTTAAGCGCCATATCCAACTTTGAAGTTGATGGAACGATTCCAACGATAACGGATATCACATCGACATCTGGTGATCCTGGTAGATTCTCCACAGGGGAAACAGTGAATGTCGCCGTTAATTTTTCAGAAGCTGTAACCATGGATCAGGGAAATCTTGATGTTTTACTTGAAACTGGCTCTACAGATCGAACAGTTTCAATAGCTGCTAATACCATAGATGGAACATCAGCGATTGGTTCTTACTTAGTGCAGGCTGGTGATTTAAACACTGATGGTCTTACTGTTAAAACTATCAGTGTAAGCGGAGGAGGAACAATTATAGATGCAGCAACTAATGCAACTTCTGGTTATTCCATTACGGGTGATAATTTAGATGATACGTATGATTTTCAAGTAGAAACGACGGCACCGACAATCGGAACCGTTACCTCAACATCAGCGGATGGTGTTTATGGAATTGGAGCTACAATTCCTATTGTTGTTTCGTTTGTGAATGGCGATGGTGGAGGCGCAGAAAATGTTGACTTAAATAGTGGAACATTAGATATCACTTTGGCAACTGGTGGTGCAGGTACTACAGTACCTATTTCTAGTATTTCCGGTGCATCGACAGCTACAGTTGATTATGTAGTTGCAGAGGGGGAATCCAGTAGTGATTTATCAGTTAGCGCTCTTGCAATTGGAAATGCTGGTTCCATAACGGATGCATTTGGAAATGAGTTAAGTGCTTCTCCATCTATCCCGGATGGCGCCAATTTAGATAATGCTGAAGAAATACAAATTGATGCAACTCGCCCAACAATTGTTTCGGTTACTTCTTCTACTGCAGATGGAACGTATGGAATTGGTCAGAATGTTAATGTCACTATTACTTTTTCAAAAACAGTAACCTTAGCAGGTGGAACATTAGATATGGCGTTAAATACTGGGGCCACATTGAATTTTCCTGCACGTAATAGTTCCAATACTGCTGTAATAAATTATACTGTTGGTGCAGGTGAGGAAGCAACCGTTCTTTCTGTTGCTTCTAATCCAGCATTGGGTGATGGAGCTACATTGCGTGATATTATTGCTAATTCACCAAACGACCTTACGGATTTTTCTATTCCGGATGGACAAAGCATTGAAGATGCGCATGCCATTGCTATTGATGGAATACGACCTTTTGTTTCTTCTGTCTCTTCCACCAGTGATGAAGGAACATACGGGATAGGTCAAACCGTAGAAATTGTTGTTACGTTTAGTGAAGCTGTTACGTTAGCAGGTGGTAATTTATTGGTTGATTTAGAAACTGGAGATGCGGATGGTAGAGTAACCATATCAACAATACCAGAGTCACCAGACCCTGATGGGAATGCTCTTACGGTTGCAGGGACCTATACAGTTGCTGCAGGCCATACTACCGCAGCGTTGGATGTTGGTACAATTTCGCTATCTGCAGGAACATTCCTTGATGCCAATGATAATGCTTTTGCAGACTATGATATTGATGGGGATAATATATCTGCGGCAAAAACAATTGTAATCGATGGCGTTGCGCCATCTGCTTTTTCAATTACAAGTGTAACCTCTGATGGGGGAAATGCTGAATCGGGAGATGCTAGTTATGATGATATTTGGAATAGCACTAATACAGGTGCAATTGTTCGAGTACCTGTTGAAGATGCTACTCTTGTAAATGGAACGATTCAAGTTCAAGGAAAAGTAACCGGTTCTTTTGTTAATGTTGAAAATGCGCACACGATTACAAGCGCAGAGGCTACGGCAGGATTTGCAGACATTACAATAACCGCTGCAGTTATTGAAGCGCTAGATGGTTATGCGGAAGGACAGTCTATCATATTTACAGCTATTATTACAGATGGAGGAAGTAATTCTACAACGGGAAGTGCAAATACTGGTGAAGGATTGGTAATTGATGAAACGCCTCTTGCAGTAGAAAGCGTCTCATCATCCACGGCAAATGGAAACTATAAGTTAGATGATGCAATAAATATTCGAGTTACGTTTGATGGGGTGGGTACTCTGAGCGGTGGAAACCTAGAAGTAAACCACAATGCATCCGTGACAAATTTTGGAATCACAACAATGAGTGCAGCTCTTTTTGCAGAAGGAAATTATTCTGTTCAAGCTGGCGATGAATCGGCGCAATTGGATGTTACTTCACTATTATTAGCGAATGGAGCAAGTATTCTTGATGTAAGTGGAAATCCAATGGCTGATTTTACTATTCCTGCGGATCAGAATTTAGTGAATTCACGGGCGGCAATTGCTGTGGATGGAATTGTACCAACTGATTTTACTGTAGGTTCCGTAACAACAGTAACAGATAATGTAGTAACTGGATATTGGAATGCTTCCAACACGCAAATACAAGTTGTTGTTCCTGTAGATAATGACGCTTCGTTAGAGGGTGGAACTATACAGGTATTAGGTAAGACTTCATCTACAAGCTTTGCCAGCCTTGGTGCATCGCATACCATCACAAACTCTGATTTAGACTCAGATGTAACGATTACTATTGAAGCTTCTGGAACTGCAAATACTGATGTGGAAGAAATTAATGGATTTGCTGAAGGAGAAACTATCAGTATCTCTGCTACGGTTACGGATAACTTTGGGAATGCCACTACTGGAACAACGAGTAGCACAACACTGCTTATAGATGAAACGGCTCCTTCTTCTCATGAGATTGCTGCATTAATCACGAATGTTAGTGATGGTGCCGTTAACAGTATTGCTGTTCAAGGTTATTGGAATATAGATACAGATTATTTAAAAGTATCTTTGGGAGATATAAGTGGTAAAGATGACAATATTGTTAATGGAAACGTGCTTCTATATGGTAATATAAGTAGCATTGGTTGGAAGGCACTTGGGATAGCAAAAACTATTAGCAATGGAAATCAATCTGACTTCTTTGTTGAGGTAGGTGCCTATGGAGAATGGGGAGGGGATCAAGTATTAGGTGACCCTTTTGGTGTAGAAGAATTAGGGAATGAAACTCCTTCCGTAACTCTTTGGGATGATATGGATGGAAATGACATAGATATTAAAGCCTTAGTTACTGATGCTGCGGGAAATTCAACAGAATATTTGAACGCGAACGAGTTCGCAACAACTAGTAATACCACTATCTTGATTGATGGAACTGATGTAACAGATCGCCCTACGGTTAGTTCTGCTACCGCAGACAAAGACGATGGGTGGTGGGGGCCTAGTTCAAATGGATTACCAATTCAGATTCAAATAGAAACATCCGATGCAATTACGGTTGATGAAACTGATGGTACTCCTACCATTTCTTTACAAACAGGTAGTAATGTATCGGGTTCCGCTTCATATAGTGGTGCTTCTGGAACTACACTTTCTTTCGCGTATACACCAACAGCTGGCGAAACAAGCCAGGGGAATTCCACAAATGGCGTTGTAGATGGAAGGCTAGAGTTTAAGTTGGATAATAATGGGGAAGCGGTGATAATGCTTAATAATGGTGTGATGCATGAAGCAAGTGGCAATTTACTTGCGCGAGCAACGGGGACTACCAATCCTATTCTTCCTGCTCCTGATACACAAAACTCCCTTGATGGGAATAAAGATATCATTATTGATGGTGTGGCTCCATATCGAGTTCAAAATACTATTGTAGATATGACTATCGCAAGTATTCAACCAGATGATGATGATGATTATTGGACAGAACGAACTGGGTATTATAATTCTAATACAGAGAGAATGTTATTTAATTTTTATTACCGATATACTGCAGATGATGCCAATCTAGATGGTTTCGGTTCTCGAGTAGACATGTCTCTTCAAACAAATGATCCCAGTTTAGACTGTAATACGGCAACGGGCACAGATTGTGGTACTATTCAGTTAAAAGCAGAGGCAGTACCGAGTGGTGATCCGATTGCATATATTGACTTAGGCGCTGCTCATGAAATGACCTATGGAACTATCACAAATGGTGAAAATTATCCGTATGAACAGATCATAATTGACGCTGCTGATTTTGAAGGGTATAATGCGGTCAAACATAATGCGCAATTTTCCGATGGACTATCAATGACGTTTAAAGCAGTTATTAC
>Ga0208764_10002755_pt1 | contig 10934 bp, 9 predicted proteins | sample ETNtaG_18_FD_185762 | JGI IMG/M metagenome (GOLD analysis project Ga0208764, IMG submission 185762) | Marine microbial and viral communities from oxygen minimum zone, Eastern Pacific Ocean - ETNP201302SV91 (SPAdes) (version 2) | ecosystem: Environmental > Aquatic > Marine > Oceanic ... | reverse complement strand
AAGAAAACTCTAGAATTGATAATATTAATTTTATCGATTTAAATGGTAAAATTATAGAGCCAAAATATATTAAAAATCAAAATAAATTTGTTGAGATTAATGTCTCTAACTTAAATAATGGAGTATATATTCTTAATATAAAATATGAAAAAGTTGTCCATAAGATTAAGGTGATTATAGAAAGATAGAAGGATAATAATTGATTTGAGAAAAATAATAATAGATACAGATACAGCTACAGATGATGCCGTTGCAATAATAATGGCTCTTAAATGTAGTGATTTTGATGTTAAGGCTATAACTACAGTTGCAGGAAATGTAGACCTTGACCTCGCAACTATAAATGCTCTTTATACAGTTGAATTATGTAAAAAAAATACTCCTATATATAAAGGATCATCTGGCCCATTAAAAAGAAAGTTAGAAACCTCAAAATTTTTTCATGGTAGAGACGGACTTGGTGATACAGGACCTTACCAACCAAAGAGAAAAGAAGAAAAAGAAAATGGAGTAGATAAAATTATTTCTCTAATAAATTCAGACCCTAATGAAATAGAAATTATTGCAATAGGACCTCTCACAAATATCGCTAGAGCTTTCATGAAAGATAGTTCTATAATAAATAAAATTAAAAGTTTATACGTGATGGGTGGTATTGGAGAAGGAAAAGGAAATATAACTGAACATGCTGAATTTAATTTCTGGGTAGACCCAGATGCTGCAGATATTGTCCTCAATTCAGGAGCTGAGGTTAAAGTAATAGCATGGGATACTACACAATTATATGGCTACCTAGATAAAAATAATTTTGATGATCTAGAAAAAATTAATACTTCACTCTCAAGATTCAGCATAGATATTCAGAAGAGAGGTTTAGAGTATTACAAAGTAAAATACAATGAACACAAAATTGACTTAGCTGACCCATTAGCCATGGCTGCAATGATCGATGACTCAGAGACGGAATATAAGTCTTGTAATATAAAGATGATATTAAGTGGAGAAGAGAGAGGTAAAGATATTATATCTTTCTCAGAAGGAGGTAAAGTAAAATTAGCTTCAAAAATATCTAGAAATAATTTTTTGAATACTCTCAAAAATAGTCTAGTATAGATATATGAAAATTCTAAATTTTGGTTCAATAAATAAAGATTTAGTTTATAACGTAGAAGATTTTGTCAAACCAGGAGAGACAATCTCATCAAGAGATTATGGTTTGTACTTAGGAGGAAAGGGATTAAATCAAAGTGTAGCAATTTCTAAATCTGGATCAGAAGTTTATCATGCAGGATGTATAAATAAATCAGATCATAGTATAATTTCCGATCTAAAAAAATGGGGAGTTAATACAGACTATATAAATAAGATAGATGAGGCAACGGGACATGCCATAATTCAGATAAATCAGGATGGAGAAAACTCAATTATAATTCATGGAGGAGCAAATAATTGTGTGGAGAAAGATCAAATAGATATGGTTCTATCAAATTTTAATGAGGGAGATTATATTCTTTTACAAAACGAGATCAATAGTGTAAATGAAATTATTGAAAAGGCACACAAGAAAGGTCTAAGAATCTTTTTTAATCCCGCGCCCTACTCGAGTAGTGTTAATAATTATTCTATAGAAAAAGTAAATACGTTGATATATAATGAGACTGAGGGGCAAAGACTTTCAGGGAAAAAAGATTATAACCAAATAATTAAAACATTGTCAAATAAATATCCTAATACCAGACAGATCTTGACATTAGGTGAAAGAGGATCAATTTATTCTTTTGATAAAAATACCATAAAAGTCAAAGCAGAATCTGTAAAAACTATTGACAGCACAGCTGCAGGGGATACTTACATTGGATACTATATATCGAGTCTCAGTAAAAAAATTTCTGTTGAACAGAGCATGAAGATCGCATCTCAAGCAGCCTCAATTGCAACGACAATAGTAGGTGGAGCAAACTCAATACCAGAAATAAATTAGAGAGCTTCGTTTTTTCTTTCTACAAAAGAGTTAGATCCGTTATTATTTTTGACTAAATCAAAAGCATCGAAAAGTTCTCCCGTAGCAGTATAAGATTTATAAGAAAGTTTATCTCCATCAATAGATATTACCTGAAAGAGTTGTTTGCTTTCTCCAACCTTATCTCTTAATGCGCCATAATCTTCCCACCCTGGTTTTACCTTATACATTTTTCCACCACTAACCGAGACTACATACACTGTGCCTGTTAAATCTTGCACATTCTCCCCATCTAACAAATTCTTTTCATAAGGTTCTACCCTGCCTCTAGTATAGGTGTGGTCATGACCTTGTAAAGCTAGATCTACTTTATATTTATCAAATAGTGGTTTCCAAAGACTTCTTAACTCTTCATTATCTCTACCTCTAGACGCAGAAAATATTGGGTGATGGTAAGTGGCAATAGTCCACTTATTAGGATTATTTTTAAGAACATTATCTAACCATTCAGCTTGTTCCTTAATCATCATATTACTATTTAAGGCAACAAACCTTACCCCTTGATAATCAAGAAAATAATTTGTTTCTTCAATACCTTTAACCCCATTAGAAGGAAGAGTAAACTGGTTATTCCACTGTACTGAAAGTCTTTTAATACGCTTGTCTATATCTTCTTGGACTTGTGGGTTGTATTCATGGTTACCAGGCACAGACATAGATGGAAGAGACCTATGAATCCATCCTCCAGCCATAAACCATTCGTGCCACTGGTGTTCTTCGTGGGCATCATTAATCAAATCCCCAGCGTGAATGATAAAGCTAGCATCGGGAGCTTTTTTGTATCCCTCTCTAATTAGTCTTGACCAAAGTTCTAAAACATAATTTTGAGCATCACCTACATAAAGAAAGGAAAATGGCTCACCCTTTTTTTTTGCAGTTCTGAATTGAATCCACTCGCTCCAAATTTTTCCGTCACCTACCCTATATCCATACATTGTATTTGGATCCAAATTTTTAAATGTAACAGAATGATAATTATGATTTAAATTATTGAAAGTAGTTTTCTTTGGATTTTTCCTATCAATAACTCCTACGACACCTTCTAAAATAAAATTTGTAGTGACAGCCTTGATTGTATTTGCATTACTTATAAAAGCAGGATTAGGATCTGCAATTGCTATCTCACCATACCCCAATCTCACGTCTTTGCTTGTCCTCCAGGTAACGCTAATTGTAGTAGATGGGTCATCTGAAAAGTTTAGAACTATATGATCAGGATGTTTAGTTGGTTTACTCCAATTTTTTACAAATTCAGGTTTCTTATAAACTCTCTGAGAGAAAGAGCTAATACTAATAAGAGAAATAGATATTATTAAAAGTAAATTTTTCATAGTATTTCAAAAATAAGGATTTGTTTACGGTATATACAAAAATAACAATATTTCTAACCTAGGTAATTAAATTTTCCCATTCACTTAAATAATAGTGAGACTGGAAGGAAAACTACTCAGAAAAGTAATTGAAGATCTAAAATTTAAATATCAGAATATATCTTTTGAAGAAATTGCAAATTCTTCAAGAAAATAAATTACTTTATATTTACTTTTCTTCCTTATAAAATGAAAAAAATATCTCTTTTAATTTTTCTTTTCTTAAGTATCGCAGATGCTAAATCACAAGGTATTTTTGAAAAAAAAATAACTTTTTCTAGACAAGATAGCCTAAGAGGCAGCATTACAAAAGAAAGGATTTGGTGGGATTTAATTTATTACCATCTTGATATTAAAATCAATCCAAAAAAAAAATATATTAAAGGGACAAACAAAGTAATATATAAAGTTCTTGAAGAAAATAACTTAATGCAGATAGACCTGCAAGAACCTCTAAAAATCACATCAGTTACTGAAGATGGTAAAAAAGTTTCTTATAGAAGGGAGGGTAATGTATACATCATCACTCTTAACAAAAACCAAAGTAGAGGAGAAATAAATGAAATTAATATTAACTATGAGGGGTATCCTAAAAAGGCGGTTAGAGCCCCTTGGGATGGGGGTTTTTCTTGGGATAAAGACGAGAATGGAAATCATTTCATAGCAACTTCATGTCAGGGACTTGGGGCAAGCGTATGGTGGCCAAATAAAGATCATATGTATGACGAAGTTGACAGTATGCTCATCAGTGTAAACGTTCCTAATGATTTAGTTAATGTTTCAAATGGAAGACTCAGAAAAATCACTTATCCGGACAAGAGTACTAGAACATACCACTGGTTTGTTAGTAACCCAATTAATAATTATGGAGTTAATGTTAACATTGGAGACTATGTGAAGTTTTCTGAAAAATATAACGGAGAGAATGGCCTTCTTGATATTGATTATTATGTCTTAAAATATAATATAGATAAAGCAAAAAAACAGTTTGAAGATGTACCAAAGATGTTAGATGCTTTTGAGTATTGGTTTGGACCTTATCCATTTTATGAGGATAGTTATAAGTTAGTAGAAGTACCATATCTGGGAATGGAACATCAAAGTTCAATAACTTATGGAAACAAGTATCTGAAAGGGTATCTTGGAAGAGACCCCTCAGATTCTGGTTGGGGATTAAAATTTGATTTTATAATAATACACGAATCGGGACACGAGTGGTTTGCTAATAATATAACTTATATAGATATCGCAGATATGTGGGTACATGAAGGTTTCACTGCCTACTCTGAAAATCTTTTTTTAGATTATCATTTTGGTAAGCAGGCAGGAGCTGACTATACAATTGGGACAAGAAAAGGAATTCAAAATGACATACCAATAATTGGTCCATATGACGTTAATAAAAATGGTTCAAAAGATATGTACTCAAAAGGAGCAAACCTTTTACATACAATTAGGCAGATAACAAATAATGATGAGTTATGGAGAGAAACTTTAAGGGGTCTAAATAAAAAGTTCTATCACCAGACTGTATCGTCAACGCAAGTTGAAAATTATATTTCTGAATCTATAGGCTTTGACCTTAAGTATGTTTTTGATCAGTATCTAAGAGATGTAAGAATTCCGAAATTTGAATTTAAAGTTGATGATAATGGTTTAAATTATAGATGGGCAAATACGATAGATAATTTTAATATGCCTCTGGAAATTACATTAAATGGTGAGAAGACAAGATTATACCCAGAAAATAATTGGAAGACTTATAGAACAAAAGTAGAGGATATCAAAATCGATCGAAACTTTTATATAGAATAAAAAAAAGCCTCCATAAATATGAAGGCTTTTTAATTTAATCAGATTATCTATTAATAGAATTTATATCCAACATTATTAGTATATGGAGTTAATCCATTAGCACCACCAACTAATAATGGAGCTAACCTTTCAGCTAGCTTACTAGGATCATCATTAAGTCTCCAGTTTAAATAAACTTGATATTTATCATATGATTCCCAATGCTCAATAATAAAATAAGTTCCTGATTCTTCATTAAAGAAACCTTCGATATGCATACAACCATCATAATTTCTAGTTGTTTTAAGTCCTTCTTCAGAATCCATCATCCTTTGCACTCTCTTATAACTTCCTTTCTTAACATTTAATGTTGCAACAACAACATTTCTATCAACAGGACCAACTGCGTTTACCATACCGGTTGCATCAAAGTACTCACCAGTAGTAACAATTTTTCCATCTTTAAAACCAAAATTATGATAAGAAGGAATTCTAAATGTTCTACCTGTTGACTTACTCTCTCCAGTCCATACACCATAAGCTCTAACGCTTCCATCAGGACTCATTGTAGCTGTATCTATACCCGGTAACCAGACAGGATCATTAAATTTTACATTAGTATAATTATTAATATAAAACTCAGCAACTTGTAATGATGTAGCATAGTCTACTTGTCCCATACCATACATAGGAGCAACATCTAATAGATCTTCAGATACTACTTCTTTCCAAAGATCAATATTTCCATCTTCAAAGGTTTTCACCCACTTCTCAGCAAGTGCTTTATTTGCATCATACTGAGGATTTGAAACATTGCTACATCCATAAATAAATAAAATAGATATAACAAAAATTAATTTTCTCATGTTTTTTTTAATTTGTTTAGGGCACAAAATTAACAATAATATCTCAATTGATATTCCATTGTGAATTAACTAGCAGTTAACTTAACATATTCTCTGAACTCATTAAAGTCATTGACACCTACAGAATTACTTTCTTTTCCTATTATATTTTTTAGTTGAATAGGCATTTCAAATTCTTGATTAATGAAACTTTTTGTTTCCTCATGAAATTTTGAGTGGTGCGCTGTCTCTAGAAAAATTATTTGAGATTGTGGGTTATTAATAAGATGTTTTTTTGCACCTAGATACCCTATAGCCCCGTGAGGATCACATGTGTATTTATATTTATCTATTAACTCCTTAATAGCTTCAGCTGTCTCAGAGTCTGAAAAACTATAACCATACATTACTTGTCTAATTCTATCTAAATTAGACTCAAACAACTCCTTTACTCTTACAAAATTACTAGGGCTTCCCACATCCATAGCATTTGATAATGTCCTCTTTGAAGGTTGAGGTTTGTATTTACCAGTCAAAATATATTTTTCTACTGGATTATTTATGTTATTTGCAGATATTATATTTTTAATAGGGAGTCCTAATTTTCTAGATAATAAACAGGAAAATAAATTACCATAATTACCAGATGGAATTGAGAATGACACATCATCCTTTCGTTTTTCAGTCTGCATGTAAGCAAAAAAGTAGTATAACATTTGAGGTATCCACCTAGATATGTTTATTGAATTAGCTGAAGTAAAATTAAATTTTTTAACTAGTTCATTATCTACTAAAGCTGCTTTGACCATTTTCTGACAGTCATCAAACGTACCTTCTACTTTAACTGGAAAAATATTACCAGAGTAAGTCGATATTTGTTTCTCTTGAATTTTTGAAATTTTATCTTTTGGATAAAGAATAAACACATCAATTCCATCTACTCCATGAAATCCACTAGCCACTGCCGCTCCTGTATCTCCTGAGGTAGCAACCAATACCGTCACCTTTTTTTCAAGTTTATTTAAATGACTAATACATCTTGAGGTAAACCTTGCTCCAACATCTTTAAATGCCATAGTAGGTCCATGAAATAATTCCAGTACAGATATATTTTCATTTAAATGTTTAACTGGAAAGTCAAAGTTTATAGAATGATCTATAATTTCTATAAGTTGTTTCTTATCTATATCATCACCAACAAATTGAGAAATCACATTGTATGCTATCTCTGATTTACTCAAATTTTTAAGATTATTTAAAAATGATTTTTTTAATGGTTTAACTTTTGATGGGAAATAAAGACCTCCATCAGGAGCTAGACCTGTAAACAATGCCTCCTTAAAACTAACTTGATAAGAATTATTAGAAAGACTAAAATATTTCATTTTTATTCTGAATCAATAACTGAAACTCCCTCTGAACTAATTTTAGATATATAAGTTGAAAATTCAATGTTAGTTTCCTGATAAATCTTTGTTACCTCTTCTTCTATTTTTTTTGCTAAGTCTTCCCCCTTAGTTATTGCAAAAATTGATGGTCCTGAACCTGATATAGAACAACCTAAAGCACCTAATTCTATACACTTTTCTTTAACCTCATCAAATTTTGGAATTAATTTTTTACGATGCTGTTCAACAATACTATCCTTGAGAGAAGACTTTAGAAGATCATAATCTTTGGTATGAAGAGAATGTATTAAACCACCAAAATTTGAGACCTGAGATGTCACTAAATTCATATCAATTTTAGCTGGCAAAATCTCTCTTGAATAAGAGGTTTTAACTTGTATTTTAGGGTTTATTATAAAACAAAAGAGGTCTGGTAAAAGAGGGAGATTAATTATCTGCTGTGGGTTAATAGATTTGACCATAACAAGTCCTCCTAGAAGAGCAGGTGCAACATTGTCAGCGTGTTCAGAAACACTAGAGATCACTTCTCCTCCCATGGCATATTTTATTAATTCTTTGTTACTAAAAGGATCACCTAGAAGTTTGTTTATAGCATATACACTACCAGCAGCACTTGCACCACTACTACCTATTCCACTTCCAGGAATAATATTTTTGGTTATTTCAAATTCAAAACCATAGTCAGTTTTAATATCATCCAGTAGTTTCATGGCCGATACTGTTGCCACATTTTTAGTTATATCTAGAGGGACATCATAACCCTTTACCTTAGTAATCTTGAGACCTTTTTTATCTGTTTTTCTGACAACCATCTCATCTCCAAAAGACATAATTGGAAAACCTAAAATATCAAAACCACATGCAACATTTGATACAGTTGCAGGAATAAAAACCTTAACCTTTTTCATGAAATGTAATTTAGCATTATAATTTTAAAATAGAGAAATACCCCAATACGTTAAGACTGCCCAGACCACATAACGAAATACTTTTCCAATGAGCATGTAGATACTGACGATGTAGAAATTAGTTCTAAAAAAACCAAGAGCTAGTGCTATAGGGTCCCCAAGGATTGGGGTCCAGCATAATAAAGCAAGAAAACCGCCCCACTTATCTACCCTAGTCTTCAGTTCATAAATCTTCTCTTTTCTCACCCTAAAATATTTTTCAATTAGACTCCAATTCCCTAACCTACCAATTGCATAACTACTTAACCCCCCTATCCAATTTCCAGCAGAAGCAACCACTAACGATAGTGTGAGATCATAATTATTAGCAATCAAAATACTTAAGACAATTTCTGAGCTAAGGGGTATCAATGTCGCTGCAAGAAACGACGCAATAAATAATCCTATATATCCCCATTCTGCAAGAGATTCCATACTCAAATTTAAGGTAGTATAAGATAGTATTATTATATTTATTGAATAAAAATTTATACTATGAATAAACACTTATCATATAGAACCGGAAACCCTGTCTTAACATCTAATGCCTTTAACATTCAATCTGATTACACAGACAAAATGACTATAGGTGGAACTGTGAATAAGACATTTTTATCATTACTAATTTTAGTGGGTTCAGCTTACTACTCATGGACTAATATTGGCATAGCTAATATACTACTATTGCCGTCTATATTAATTTCATTAATTGTTGCATTTATAACTATCAGAAACAAACATTGGTCTCCAACGACTGTTCCTATTTACGCTGTTCTTCAAGGAATATTCCTAGGAGTTATTTCAAATATGTTTAATTCCATGTATGAAGGAATTGTTATCACGGCAGTTTCATACACATTATGCATTTTATTTGCTCTTTTATCTATTTACAGATTAGGACTAATTAAAGCTACAGAGAATTTTAAACTAGGTATAGCTGCTGCAACAGGAGGAATAGCATTACTATACATAATAAATTTTGCAATGTCATTTTTTGGCTCTGGAATTCCTTTAATGAATGTAAATAACGCTTCTATGATGAGTATAGGTTTTAGTGTTTTTGTAATAATTATTGCTGCTTTGAGCCTAGTAGTTGATTTTGATTTTATAGAAGAGGGAGCTGAAAAGGGTGCACCAAAGTATATGGAATGGTTTGGGGCATTTGGTTTAATGGTAACTTTAGTATGGTTATATCTTGAGATACTTAAGTTATTAGCTAAACTAAATTCTCGTAAATAAAAATTATAAGGAACGCATTGACTCCTTTATTTCATCAGTAACTCTTAAACCTGACTCTATTGCACCGTTCATAGAGGCCCTTTGTATCGCAGTATGTTCACCAGCAAAATAGACTGGACCCTCAGGTCTTGCTAATACCTCCCTAAAATCTTTCTGACCAACTCCAGAAAAGGAGTAGCTAGCTTTAGTCCATGGGTCTTCATTCCAATATTTAGCGACTCCCCTCTCCCAGTACTGAGGTGCCTCATCCCATATTTTTGAACACGTATTTTTTGCTATTTCATTTCTCTTATCATCACTTAACTTTCCAAGTTTTATAGCGTCCTCTCCCGAGGTAAAACTCAACAATATTCCTCTTGGACCAGGTTGGTCAATAGAAAAATGATAGATCCTTCTTAGAGGAGTGTCAGTAAAAACACGCTGGCCTATAGAGTTACTATTATCCCAAAATCTTTCTCTGTACTGCATCGCTATTTTCATTGCATGTCCATATACCTGTTCATTAATACACTTTATTTTTTCTTTTGAAAATCCTGGATTCACATCTATGTTTTTTAATATAGATGCAGGCACAGCCAATACGCATTTTTTTGCTGAAATCTTTGTCAATTTTCCGTTGTCTTTGACAGTTGCTGTGACACCATTAGAGTCGTAATCAAGTCGATGCAACGGTGTATTGTACTTGATTTTTTTCACTAATTTTTTTGCAAGTGTTTTTGGCAGCTGATCATTTCCACCCAAGATTCTTCCTTCGACTGTATTCTCACTAAAACCCGATGTTCTTGTGTTAGATAGAATCATTGCTAATGCTGAAATTTTTGACGGAGTTGTTGTTGACTCTGTTGCATTGGCGTATGTATAAAGCTCAATAATATCTTGAGGTGCACCACCCTCTTTCAAAATATCTTCAACTGATATTTTATCTAATGCCTGAACTTCAGGAGAGTTAATACCTTTTTTATTAACTAATTCTATCCACTTCTGAATATACTGAACCTCCTGACCGAATAACATCCCGTTTTCAGTACCAGTATAAGGTAAAGTAACATCACCTGATCTAATTCTATCCATAGATAATTCATTTCCCCTCACATAAACACCATCATATTGTCTGGCAGGAAGTATCTTTAAATTGAATTTTCTACAATAATCTTGAACATACATATCTGTACTATCCACGTACTCAGCACCCATTTCGGAATACAGGTTATCTGAGAATTGGTCTCTGTAAGTACTCACTCTTCCTCCAGGACGAGACCTTGCTTCTACTAAAGCAACATTGTGTCCGGCCTGTTGTAATTCATGTGCAC
>Ga0208764_10002754_pt1 | contig 10934 bp, 4 predicted proteins | sample ETNtaG_18_FD_185762 | JGI IMG/M metagenome (GOLD analysis project Ga0208764, IMG submission 185762) | Marine microbial and viral communities from oxygen minimum zone, Eastern Pacific Ocean - ETNP201302SV91 (SPAdes) (version 2) | ecosystem: Environmental > Aquatic > Marine > Oceanic ... | reverse complement strand
CCCATTCTGCTTGAGTGTCAAAGTGGCGGGCATCCGCGCTACAGGGACATCGACCAGTAAGTCGCCATTGGAATTGCAAGTCCGTAATCCACTGTTTGAATAATTGGCAAGTGGTGTGGTTAAGCTTTCGGCTGAAGTCGTGGCTCCAGCACCCATGGATATTTTGTCGCCTGCTTGGCTGCATTGCTGTTGGGTGATGGGGGTGATCGAAGAATTGTAGTGATTGGGGAGGTAATCGTTTCCGACATCAGCATATTCGAGAAAACGGCTTTCCATTAGTTGCCCAGTGACATCTCCACCCATCCAAATGAAAGCATCCTCAGAATAAAATGTGTAGAATGCGCCATAATATCGACCTCCGAAATAAATCTTGGATTCATCTGCCGACCATGCCACATCCCTTGCACCACGTCGCCCTGATGCACCATTTCCACTCCCTCCAGGGAAGTCACCGATGCTGTAAACTTCGGACCAATCTGCTGTAGAATATATGGTAGTTTCAGAACCACTCCCGGTAGCCAAAACAAAGTGTGATCCTGCAGCATTAAAAGCAACTGCGTTGACGTCAGACCCTTGATTCACTTCAGTAATCATTGTACCATTTGAGGCATTGTAAACGCGGAATCGGTTATCATTCCCACCCGTAATAATCCAGCGCCCATCAGGGCTCCAATCCAGACCCAAGACGATGTCGCTGTGATTGTGTACGTTGAAGAATTGGGTGCCGTTTGATGTCCAGTGAACCGACAATTCCTGAGCGTGAGTCACAGCAACCAATCTACCATCTGGACTTGTTGCAATCGCGTATACATCGTCTTCAGCAAACTCAATTTTCCGTAATATCGACCAAGATGATGTGTCATAAATCGTCACATTTTCGTCCTTCCCACCAACGAACAATTGACTCCCATTCGGGTTGAATGCAATCCCGAAAGTATCGTCATCGTGATTTGCAGAGAGATTCACAAGGTGGGTTGCGGATAATGCATTCCAATCCATTGTGTATACATGAACATTTGCTGTATTGTCATCCGTCTCATACCCAGTCACCGCCAGCAATGTACCATTTGGAGAGAATTCTATGCCACGGGGGTTTGAACCGATTGTGAACAAGGAATGCAGAATCTTTCCAGATCCACTTGCGAGATGCACGTGATCACCACTGTCCGCTCCAACGGCAACCATACCATTGGGTGCCACATCGATTGCCCGAGACATTGAACTACGGCTAGATGAGGTGTATTCACTCATCCCACCTGAAAACTCATTGCTCCAAGAATAGTCTCGAGTGGCGTCAGTGAAATCCGAGATTGTCCCATCAACACTATCCGGAACACCATCTCCATCAAAATCTGGACAACCGAGTAGGCCAGTGGTCGATGCACCTGCGGCCAGCGGGCAATCATCAAGCGAATCGTCAAATCCATCGCCATCGCCGTCCGCTGCTTGGGCATTTGGTGACCAATATAGCAGCGAAGAAACCATCAGTGCAACCAAAAAAATGGATACACGGTGCTTGTGACCCATGTCCCTCACACAGTCACTCAGTGTTTGATGGTGTCGCTTCCTCGTTCGAGACGACTATGTCGTCTTCAAACATCAAATCGGAATCTGATAATTCAGCCGGGAAATCTGGAGAAGATGTCTGCCATGTAGAATCTCGAGGCACTCCATTTTTCAGTTTCCTATTTTTGATGAACATTTGCAAAATAACGAGCAACACAACGATAACGATGATGGAAACGATGTTGTGGATTGAACCGGGTGTCTTCAATTGCTCTCCAGCAGTGGCTTCCGGGGCTGTTAAATCAGTTGCAATCTCAAATCGTTGCCTATTTCCAGCGGCATCTTCCAATTCCACTGTCGCAATCCACATCCCAGGGATTCCCTCGCCAACAAACGTATTCGGTTGCATGCCATCAAACTCAGAACTTGTTCCTGTTTGCACCAATACATCGGCATTCACATTTGTAATCACAATCGACCAAGCCACAATATCTTCACTTATCATTGAAAGATCTACTGAAACTGAGCAATCGGCTGGCATTGCAGCTCCCCAAATTGGTGCAGTTGGTTTCCTGTCACAATCAGTTCGATTCCAGAGTAGGTTTGCATTAGGTGCGGTTTTATCGGTGATAATTTGACGGATGTCAACATCCCGATTGTCAGCCATATCCACTTGATAGGTCACCATGAGCCAATGGCCTTCAGACAGAGGAAGATTGACCTCCATAGAGAATGTTCCGTTCTCTGCGCAATCTTGCTGACTCAGTATACCACTGACATTTACATAAACCGGCAATCCAGCTTCACAAAGGCCCCCTGTGTTCGCTATAGAGCGATATGTTGCATAACCAGAATAGGGATATTGTACAACGAGATCAGGTGGAGTTTGATCAAGTGTTACGGACAATTCATAGACGAAGGTTCGCTCAAGTGCATCCAAGTAGAAAACAAAATTATTCAATCCGATATCCAAGTCGATGGGGACAAAAGAACGACCATCGATTATTTCATATTGAGTTCCATTGCCATGTCCATCCCAAGTCCAATTGTATTGTTGATCGGGACCAAGGGTTAACTCAACCCACACTCGCGAATAATTTACGTGTGTATCATTCCATGCAGCATCTAGTATTGGCCAATATGTTTCTTCTGGCAATTCTGTATCGACACAGTGTACAGCATCATTTGGGGCTGCATCCTCTATCCATGTAACATCCCAAGCGAAAATACAAACTGTGTGATTTCCGGTGCGATTGAGTTCGAATACACCACTTTGGCTACCATTCCAATACCCACCAGATGTCCAAACTGTTTCTCCATTCACCTCGACCCATTGGTAACTCAATTCATTGACACCCCACTCAATTTCTAGATGGTGATCAGTCTGAACCTGGTGATTCATGGGTGAAAATATTGTAATAAATGGTGCCGTTCTATCGACAATAATACTTGAATTCAGTAAGCCTGTATTGTTGGCCCAATCCGTCACAGATAATACCAATTCATAGTGATCATCAGCCCAGTTTGAAAAATCGATTATGAAACTGTTTTCCTCGATGACGGGGTGGTTGGACCCGGGTGTTTCTAACCATGGCGGGGCATGGTCAATCTGACATTGACGCTCCATTTCAGACCCTGAAGAAGAAATGATTGTGAGACAAATTTCTCGCCCATCGAATATTCGGCCGATGGTGATTTGGCCAACATCGAAACTGTAGGGTTTGTTCCCCTCAAATGGTACGGAAACATCACCCCATTCCGCTACGAATAGCGAATCGAAAGTCAATTGTGCCGTGGGTCCACTATTCGATGGTGCCCACGGGTCATACACCATACTTGCATTGGCATGATTCCAATTTCCTGCGGGGTCTTTGGCTGTGAAGTTGAAATGATTCATTCCATGCCATATCCAGTGTGATGTATCCCACATTTCAGTACCTTGATGTTGATCGATTGGAGGCATGCCCCAAATGGTTGGTTGCATCGATAAATTCAGATTCACTCGACCTTCGGAATCAACATCTAATTGCGTACCATTCAACCATACGGTGGCCTCGGGATCTGTCATGACCCATATGTCCATGATTTGAGATTGATTTGTGAACATGCGCCAATTGTGAATGGCGATAATCGGGGCAACATCATCATGTTCGATTCGTAGATGAGCTTGATCGATTCGATTGGTCAAATCCAACACCTCAACCGCGTAATCATGCCATTGATTGTCGCTAGGCAGGCTCCAATTCAACCATGCCGAACGAAGTGTCACATCCTCCCATATCGGAGATGGCAAGGGGTAGTTGTTTGGCGAACCCGCATGATGGGTCCAATTTTGATTCATGGTGAATTCGATACGGTCAATGTCCACGCCAGATTCTTTGACCCATATGTCGAATGTATGGCGGCCAAGGGTTGTGACATTCAGTGACATCTGGGTCCCGTTTTCTGAGCCTCCAATCCAATTCCATCCACTGGAATTTGTGAATAATCCCTCGCTTGAACTCGGGGTTATTTGACCATTCATCCCTAGATGAAGACCACTTCCTTGGGCATCATGTTGCTGCATTCTAACCCAAACCCAGTAGGTTCCAACAGTATCGAATTCAATTTCCCAAGACATTCGGGAGCCTGTGGTCAAATTGCCTGAATCAAAACCATCATCCACTGTAGACATATATCCTGTTCCCGAATAATTCTGGTCAACATTGGAAATGTCCCATATTGGACTTTCACCAGGTATGATTCTCATGGCTGTTTCTGCCTCGAGTGACAATAATCCGTTTTGCGTGGAATAATGGTCGCCATCAGAATAGATCCTATTTTCATTCCAGTGATGCCAAATTGTGGTTAAATTGTTCTGATTTTCACCGTCGATGGTCACTGCTTCAAGACCAATGTCCTTTGGTAAGTTCCCACTGACATTGGCTCCGTGAATTGGATTTAACCAAGATGCATCAGCATCGAAAGTTAAGCCACTAATGTTGAATCCTGTCCCTCGATCGTGAGCGTACATTGAGATTGGAATCGATTCGTTTGTTCGTGTTCCGTTCGGGAGCGAAAAGGATGCCTCGGGTGCGGGGTCGATTAGAACGAATGAATAGGGCAATCGAATGAGCCCCCCACTGGCCAATGTAAGGTCGACAAAACCACCCCAATTTCCAGCACTCACCGGACGATTCCAAGCTAGGTCCAATTCCAAAACACTCTGCGGAACCAAACCACCCAATGCGCTAGAACCATTAGAATAATGACTGGTAATTTGTGTTTCATTCAGGGATTGATAATTGGCAATCGAGAGGTCATTGCCTCCAATTTCGGACCATCTTAGCCAGAATGTGGTGTTTGAAGCCCGTAAATCATAGCCGTGAACAACAGCCCAGTATGTCCCAGATTGGCCCCCACCATGTGTGATGGACTCATCACAATTGAAATTGCCAGAGCTGCCAACTTGTTCATTGCCCCAATCCAGAACACCGTTGTTATTTGTGTCACGGTAGAGATACATATCAAGATCAATGCCAGATTGATGACATCCGATTTCCAATTCAATCAACTGATTCGAACTTGCAGTGAATTCTCGAATATAGGATGAAGATGTTACATCACCAGGGTCATCCTGGTAAACGGTTTCACTGGACAAATACTGTGGAATTGTGAATCCATGTGCAGTAATACTTGACACATCCAATCCAACGGTAGACCCAATACGATGTGTTGTCACACCATTCATTTGTGTCCAATCCGAAAGCGTGGTTGTCAAACCTGCATCGAGTGGTGTAATGTAGCCGACACTAATATTCAATGGATTATCATTGGTATTCACCCCATGCATCGCTGAATGCAATAGCATCTGTTTGGTTCCTGGCGTATCGTCTGCAACGATGATTTCTCTGCTGCCACCCCCATTTGTATAATGGGCGTATTTTCCACTACCCTGATGTTGTCCAACAGAACCTGTTTCCATCACGACGGTTCGTGGCCCGTATGCGGCCGGATCATCAAGATAGAAGGGGTGATCTGCTTCACTCATCCAATGAACATCGACATCTGTGTAAGGATTGTCTGGCCAATCCACATCGACAAGGATTGAACCATTTCCAGAAAGTGATGTCGGCCAATCCATAGTCAAAAACTTCCAATCACCTGATTCGGCTCTCCAGCCCCAACGTTGTGCCCCTTGCAGCCAAGTTTCGTCATACAGTGTCTGATTGCTTACATTGCCATCGACAGGAGGTGGAGTGATTGTAAATGGACCATTAAATCCAACATTTGTAATCACGGGCCAAGTCCAAGAACGCGATGTATTGTTTGACGTTGCATGCATTCGCAATCCATGTTGTTTGAGACCGCCTCTTGCGGTTGCAGGAACATCAATTGTGACATTGATTTGTGCGGCATGCCCAGCTGCGATTGTCAGATTTGATGGTGCAGTAATCCATGAATCATTGGCTGGACCAAATGCTGTCCAATCAAATTGAATCTGTAGAGGATCCTTATTTGGGTCGCGAACAAATTGTCGCCACAAAGCGACGATGAGACCGTCGCCTTCCCAATCATGGGGGTTGCCGACACGAGCTTCAACTTGACCGGATTCATACACATGCTCAGTAATCATTTCCAATTCACTAGATTCTGTCCATTCGCCATCATCCACATAACTATCATTGTTTGAATCAGTCGACCAATTTCCATCTCCATCTGTATCTGTCCATCGATATATACGAAGATGCAATCGATTTTCTGATTGAAGATTTTGATTGCCATCAAAGCCCTCGCCCTCCATGACCGCACGGGCACGCACGAGAGTAGTGGATGCAGGTAAGGAAAGATTTGCATCGCCCACAATGTGGAGTGGGAAGGCCCAATCGGGACGAGTTTGATGGCCATCCCAAGTCGTATTGTTCCCTACATCTGTGCTGTTCCAGTTCATGTGATATCCCACCAATGGCACGAGTTCGGAAGGTGTGAGATTGACGTCCATTGGAGCATCACCAGTATTCGAGAGTGTCAATTGCATCGTCTGATTTTGACCGGGCAGAATATAATTGAGATTCCCATCACGATGGGCACCCTCATTTTGGCCAGTCATCCAGGCTGCAGGACTGACCAATAGTGAACCATCGTCACCATCAATCGATGCGACAGCGCGGCTGGCATTCATCCAACCCGCACCTTGGACGAGTGGATCGTAACCTCTGTCATCAGATGTGGACATGACCAAATCGCGGAATATTTGTGAATCAGGCCAAAATCCAGTTTGATTCATCCACGCCTGGTATATCACCGCTGCCAATCCAGCAGCAACGGGTGTCGCCAATGATGTTCCACCCCAAGTTGTGTGGGCATTGTTCGCATTGGTGACTTCGTTTAGGGTTCGATCCCCGGTTGCAGACCATCCGACGGCGACAATGTCTGGATCTAAACGACTCACAGAATTCGGACCTCGATTCGACCAAGAGGCTGATTCACCCCATGTCGTGCCCTTAGAAGAAAAAGCACCAACTGATATGACACCATGTGCACCACCCGGTGAGGCAGTGGTCCCATACCCATGCCCTCCATTGCCGACTGCAACAAAGTAAGTGGTTTCAGGTGAGTGCACTCGTGTTAACCAATCTAGATACAACGACCAATAATCAGCACCATCATCATGGGCACCTGAATTTCCAAATGAGAATGAGCCAATTTGACCTTGATCATGCGATGTTGTAGCGTTGCCATCATATCCTTCAGATATGAATCTGAATGAATCTAGCCAAGATCCACCCGCATAAAGATTGGAGACTGCAATTAATTCGGCTCCCGGAGCCATGCCCAGTACTGCACCGTTACTCACGACGCCTTGGGCTGATACTGCGGATGCGCATAACGTTCCGTGATTGCCGCCGGCTTCAGATGCATCATTTAGCATGAGTAAAATCAGAGAACCTGCATCTGCAATGCGATTCTGGTAACCATTTCGAGCGGCATAAACATCTCCATATGGTACACCATGAATCCCATCTGAAATCCACCACAGCAGACCTGCGCTTTGGTCCCAAAGACCATCGGCATTTGTATCTCGACCATAGGTTGGATTCGATTTGTTTACCGGAGTTTCATCACCAAATTGGTCATCGCGATCAATGTCGATGTAAATGGTGTCATATACACCGAATGTCGTTGAATCCACAACCAAAATGTTGACATCACCGCCAGCTCGTTGGATTAATTTTGAATCGGAATGCAACCCATAATGGTAGATTCCTGAGATAGACTGAGGCACTCCAGAGATATCCCAACCTTCCGTATCGAGCATTGAATCGTTGTTTGTATCACTGTCAATCGCAGACGTGTCCACCCACCATGAATTCCCGGCATCTGGATATGCTTGCCCATCTCGTTGCCAACGTACAAGAGAAATTGGGTCATGCATAATCCCCCATCCGTCATAAGGTGATGAAGAATCATCTAGAACGGCCTGAGTACCATTGAGATCTGGATGCGCAAAATCGATTCCGGAATCTGCCACTGCAACCCGGACCCCTGAACCATTGTAACCCCGTTCCCATGCATCGGTCGCCCCATGAATTTCTCCACTTTTTACCGTAGTTGGTTCTCCTGGAAGGGCACCGACTGGCTCTGGCCCTGTACTATCATCGTAGACTGCAAAGACACCGTCGACACCCGCCAGTTTTGCAACGAGTTGTCCCGGCATCTGGACACGCCTGTGCTCGAGGACATCGGTAGAAGGGGTCACAGATTGAAAGTTTCCGGGGGCTTGCTTAGGCAACAAATCATTGGCAATTTGCCATTGGTGAAGTGCGTATAAATTCCGAGTGAGGACCATCGGTTCAGCGAGTTCCTGCTGAGTCCAAAAATCAAGTGACGGAGAAAATGATGTGGTTTCGGGGATTTGTACTTGAGGCGATTCGTGATGTCTTGATTCAATCGTGCTCTCAACAGGGGTGGAAACAGCCAAAAACGCCGAAAAACTGCTTAAAATGAGGATGGTGACCAATCCGATCGATAGGCTTCCGCGGCGCATAGCGCCGCGAGGGGGGGGGCTGTTGCTTGACCTTTCGCGTCCTTGCGCAGTCGGACCGTTCAATAATCAAAGCCACACCCGAGGGGTCGGAGTCCCGTTGTGTAGCGGTCCATCATCTCTGGTTTTGGTCCAGGGGACGGAGGTTCGAATCCTCCCGGGACTACCACTCTTCAACAGCCTTCTTGAACTCGTTCAGGTCCAATCCCTGACCTTCATAAATTTCTGCTTGTAGGGCCATATCCAACTTATCGAGGTAGCGAACAAATTTTGATTCTTCAGTTTCCTGCTGTTCATATTCGGCAAAGATATCTTCGGCAACAATGCCCATTTTCTGTATAGCCTCTAATTCCAATCGATGTTTTTCAGCGGGAGCGATGCCATCATGTGGTGTGATGTCACCGACGATGACTTCTGCAACATCATGGAGAATACATAATTCTAGAACTCGTTGTAAGTTCAGATGTTCTGGGCACAATTGGGTGGCTAGCATGGCCATGCCCCACGAATGAGCCGCGACAGATTCTGGCTGCTTTACACCTGCTCGAATCCAACCAGCACGAACTACTTGCTTGAGGCCTAGCGCCTCAATCAGCGCTTCCTTTGATTCCATGATCAATCCTCAATCGGATCAGGGTTCTTTGCCAAATCACGTGTGATGTTTTTCTGATGGCTTTCAAGAGTGCCCCCGCCAATTTCCAACAACTTTGCATCTCTCCAAAGTCGCTCTACGACATATTCACCAACGTATCCGTATCCACCCATCACCTGAATTGCGCGATCGGCAATATTCTTTGCAGCAGTGGTCGCAAACAATTTGACACCATCTGAGTCAAGCCGCTGACCACCTGAATCTAAATCCATGACCCGGCAGGTTTCATACACATACGCGCGCATTGCACGATATTCTGCCCAAGATTCCCCAATATGACGTTGCATTTGTCCAAATTGCTGAATGGGTTTTCCAAATGCCTCACGTTCACCAGCATATCGCGACATGTCCGCAAGGCAGCGCCTTGAAATCCCTATTGCTTGAGCCGCAAGAGCGACACGTTCAATCTCAAGATTTCGCATCATGTGATGGATTGAACTTCCTGGTTCGCCAACCAAATTTTCAGGAGGGACAATGCAATCTTCAAACACAAGTTCAGATGTATTCGAGGCCCTCATCCCCAATTTGTCTATGATTTTCTGACCAGATTTGTATCCCGGCATACCATTTTCGACAATGAATGTTGAAATTTCTGGACGACCCTTTTCAGTGGTGCCTGTACGTGCGTACAACCAAACGATGTCAGCGGGGGTTCCATCCTCATCGATGACTCCATTTGTTATCCACATTTTTCGGCCATTTATACACCAATTTCCATCTTCCTGAAGCGTGGCATTAGTGGCCATACCCAGAACATCAGTGCCATAATCGGGTTCAGACATTGCCATACACCCAACCAATTCACCAGAGCAAAGGCCCGGTAAATATCTCTGCTTTTGATCGTCTGATCCATTAAACGCCAGATTGTTGACAGTCAATTGTGAATGCGCCAAGTATGCAAGACAGAATCCTGGATCGGAGTAGGAAAGTTCCTCATTTACGATTGCAACAGCAGTGGCATCCATATTGGCTCCACCAAATTCCTCGTCAACAGTGATACCCAAAAGGCCGAAATCGCCGAGTTTTCGAAATAATTCCAAGTTGAATTTTTCATCTCGATCATGCTCTAATGCTTGGGGCTCAACCTCTTCCTTCACGAAATCGCGAACCATCTCGCGAATCATCGCATGTTCCTCTGTCGGATTTGCAACATCGAAGGTTCGCCAGTCGTCCATGATACTGCGACTAGGGTGCAACACATCAAAATTGCCACAATGTGTTGAGGGATGCTCGTACCGGAATTCGAATCCGGGTCGATGGATTGAGAGTCCACCATGATGGGCCGCTACACCATACGAGCGTATGGTCGGCGATTGATAGCCCGTATATCAACGGAACGCAATGAGAATGCAATTTATGATACAGTTTCACATTTTGGTGAAAATGAAAAACGGTGTGCTGCGGCTTATTGGCACGTTCACATTCATTTTCAGAGTCCTGCTTTTATTCATAGGCAATCCCACCATGGACACTTTCATGCAAGCCAAAAAGTTGCTACAGGATAAACCGGTTGCTTTTGCCACTCTCGTGGCCACAAGACGACCAAGAAGCACGAAAGAAGGTGCGCTGGTACATGCCAGTGGTACACAAGAAAATGGGTACTGGAGACCACTCGTCAGACCAAACGTCTGGACTCACGTACACCGTCGAATTTTGGAGGCAAAAGCTTGAGTCGAACAAAGCGACTCCGAGAGGAAGTGCACAAATTCCTCGGTGAAAGGGGTCGAGCAAATACTGTCGAGGTGTTCGATC
>Ga0208764_10002753_pt1 | contig 10942 bp, 10 predicted proteins | sample ETNtaG_18_FD_185762 | JGI IMG/M metagenome (GOLD analysis project Ga0208764, IMG submission 185762) | Marine microbial and viral communities from oxygen minimum zone, Eastern Pacific Ocean - ETNP201302SV91 (SPAdes) (version 2) | ecosystem: Environmental > Aquatic > Marine > Oceanic ... | reverse complement strand
TGAATCTACAACTCTAACTGTAACAATTCTACCATATTTTCTCTCATCACCAACAACTCCTACCGCTTTGTCATCTCCTACTGCAGCATATGCTTGCCAAACTTTGTCATACACTCCTGCATCCCACAATTCATCTTCAACAATTTTGCTTGCTTTTCTACAAATTGCTAATTTTGCAGGAGTAATTTCTCCTATAATTCGTACAGATAATCCAGGTCCTGGGAATGGATGTCTTTTCAATAGTTTCTCTGGAACTCCTAAAATTCTAGCAACATCTCTTACTTCATCTTTGTATAATTCTCTTAATGGTTCTAAAATTTTGAGATTTAACCAATCTGGTAATCCTCCTACATTATGATGAGATTTTATAACTGCTGCAGGACCTTTTGATACACCACTTTCAATTACATCTGGATAAAGTGTGCCTTGTGCTAACCATTTGAATGGACCTTTCTGTTTTGCAAAATCAGTAAACACCTGAATAAACTCTTCTCCAACAATTTTTCTTTTTTGTTCAGGATCAGTTATTCCTTTTAATTTTGAAAGAAATTGTTCACTTGCATCTATTCTATGAAAATTCAATGAGAAATTATTCTTAAACATATCCTCAATTTCTTTCGATTCATTCAATCTTAGTAATCCATTATCTACAAAAACCCCTGTTAATCGATTTCCTATTGCTTTGTGTATCAATAATGCGGCAACTGTTGAATCAATTCCTCCACTCACCCCACATAAGACATTACCTTCAACCTCTGAAATTTCCTTGACTGTTTTATCCACAAAACCTTCCATTGTCCACTCCTGTTTAGCTTTACAAACATTCATCACAAAGTTCTTCAAAATATCGGTTCCTCGTTCTGTATGAACAACTTCTGGATGAAATTGAATGCCAAATACAGTCCTATCGGTATTTGCTATTGCAGCAGCGTGAGAATTTTCTGTGTGTCCTATAACTTCAAAATCTGATGGTATTTCTTCAGCTTCGTCCCCATGACTCATCCATGCACGAATTGATTCACCAATACCATCTAATAATCCTGAATTTTTATTCATTGAAAGCAAAGATGAACCATATTCTTTGTTTGCACGTTTTACTTTACCTCCAAATTTGTTCACAATCAATTGATGACCATAACATATTCCTAATAATGGTAAGTCAAAACTAAATAATTCTTCATCTGGTTTTGGTGCATCATCATTATAGACACTTGATGGCCCACCTGAAAAAATAATTCCTTTTGGATTCATTTTCTTTAATTCTTCGGGAGATATGTCATATGGAACTAATTCTGCATAAACTGAAAATTCTCTAATCCTTCTACAAATTAAATGACTATACTGGGAACCAAAATCTAAAACAATTATTTTTTCCATTTTCTTATTTTATTGAATTTTCTAACATTCTTGTTAGTGACCATGTTGCTGTATTGATTATCTCATCTAATCTTTCCTTTTGTCTGTAATTTTTAATAATAATTTCTCTAATTGAAGGACCATTTTTGTTTATGACACAATCAATCACTGAACTTTCCTCAATTTTTCCATCTTTAACATCTACATTATCTGTTTTTTTCATTTCTCCAATGATCCTCTCTATGAAAAATGATCTAAGTGGTGGTATCTCATCAGTAAGTCCAATTCCTTCACTTATGATTATAGAAACTTGTTCGGGTGTAACAAATGCATTTGCAATAATCTTTCCATCCTTATTCCTTTTGATTGGAATTGATTCTGGTTTTCCTTCCTTCTTCATCTCAATCTCTTTAACTTCTTTCCTTGGTAATGATGACGCTTTAGTGAAACTTGATCCTTTTAGAGCCACATCAAGTATGTCCAAATTTTTCTGTAGAAAATCCAATTCTTCTTGGTGTTTTTCCATTTTATCAATAATTGATTCTTTTAATTCTAAAATTTTTTCGATCTGTTCTTCAGTATATTGCATAATTATTAGAAAACTCATTCAGTATTAAAACGCATTCTAAAAGTTTTCAATACACTCTAGGTCAACCAATCTAATCGTTTTGAAACCCTTTATCTTTGTGGTTGAATACAAATGTGCTTTTGATTTAGTTCCAAACCATTCTACAATCTCCTTACCAGATTTTAATTTCTTTAATTTTATCTTAGGATTAATGACTTTATATTTAGAATATTTCCCAATTTCTTGTCCAAAATCCATACCAATTAAAACAATTTTACTTGCGTTAAAATATTCAGCAAGAAAAACACATCTATCTCCATCTGTAAAACCCCCAAAATTTTCCATCTTTGCAAATGTCTTTGTTTGGGTAGTTCCAACTACATTTGAAAATTCCTGAACAATTTCTAATTTATCATAATTATCTCCATGAGCATGAACTAATATTGGAATTTTTGTTCTACCAATTTTTCTAATACTATTCAAATCTCCATCTAAATCCGTGACCAAAATATTGGGCTTGATATTTTTCTCCAATAACCCTCTCACTGCACCATCTGCTACAATTGTTGTAACATTTTTACATTTTTTCACATACTTCAAAGATTTTGATAATGATGGTCCTGCACCTATAATGAAAATTATTTTGTTTTCAATCATATTTTGTAATTGTTTTTTTGGAAAATTATTTTTTAAAAATCCATTTAATTTCTTAGCAGACCGTAAATCCTCTTGTTCCGAATATCCAAATTCCTTTCTAATTTTTTTAAACCTAGTTTTCCATCCATGTATTGTCATATCACTCAAATAGATTACCTTATCATAAATGATATGACTAAACTAGGAAATCTTACGGTAGGAAGAAAAAATCAAATCACAATAATGGGAATTTTAAACGCAAGTCCTGAATCATTTTACAAAAATTCTATAAAATCAACAAAATCTCAAATAACAAAATATGTGACTGAATTGGAAGAAAATGGTGCAAATATTATCGATATTGGTGGTATGTCTACTGCACCATATCTGAAAACAATTGTATCTGAAAAAGTTGAATCTGAAAGAGTAACACAAACCATCAAAATAATACAAAACTTATCAAATATTCAAATATCCGTTGATACTTGTAGGGCATCAGTTGCAAAAGATGCACTTGAATTTGGCGTTGATGTCATTAATGATATTTCTGGATTAAAGTATGATGCCAAAATGCCACAAATTATAGAAAAATACAATCCTTCTCTAATTTTATGTGCATATAGTAAAAAACTTGTGAAAGGAAATCCTATATCAGAAACAAAAAAACTTTTGAACGAAAGCATAAAGATTGCTCAAAACTGTCATATCTCTAAAGATAAAATAGTCGTTGATCCTGCTATTGGTTTTTTTAGACGTTCTTCAGACGTTAAAAATAAACTTCCATACACAAAAATTAACTCTGATTGGGCTAAAAGAGATATTGAAATTATTAAAAAACTCAAATCACTCAAAACTACTTTTCCTATTCTAGTTTCAATCTCGAATAAATCATTCTTAGGAAAATTACTTGAAAAAGAAGATCCTACTGATCGAAATATTGGTACTGCACTAGCCGAAATGATATCGATAATTAATGGCGTATCAATCATCCGAACCCATAATCCAAAAATAACCTCAGATATTATCAAAATGACAAAGTCACTCACAAAAAAATCCAAGAAAGGCTTATAACAGATTTTTTTTCTCTGGTAGGAGGTTCATTTGACAATAAGAGAAGGATTTACTTTTGATGATGTTCTCCTTGTACCCAAATTTTCAGATATAACTAGCCGTTCACAAACTGATCTCTCAACAAATCTCTCACGGAATATCAAACTTAACATTCCTTTAGTTAGTGCAAACATGGATACTGTAACGGAATCAACTATGGCTACAACCATGGCTAGACAAGGTGGAATTGGGATCATTCATAGATTTTTAACAATTGAAGAAGAAGTAAACCAAGTCCTTAAAGTCAAACGTTCTGGTAGTGTAATGATTGATAATCCATATCAAATTTCTAGTGAAAAATCTATTGAACAAGCTATTGATTTAATGAATGAAAAAGAGGTATCTGGATTACTGGTGGTAGATTCTAATTCCAAACTAATTGGTATTCTGACCGAACGTGATGTACTTTTTGAATCAATAGATTCCAAGAAATCTGTATCTGAACTAATGACTAAAGACGTAATCTCAGCAAATGAGAATACAACACTAGATGAAGCAAAAGACATTCTCAAAAAACAGAGAATTGAAAAATTACCTCTTATCAATGATAATAAACAGATTGTTGGACTGTATACAACTCAAGACATAATGAACATTGAAAATTTTCCAAACGCCTCAAAAGATAAGAAAGGAAGACCTCTTGTAGGTGCTGCAGTTGGTGTAAAAGGTGACTTTTTAGATAGAACTGAAGCTTTACTTGCAGCTGGAGTGGATGCCATTGTTGTTGATATTGCACATGGCCATAGTCAAAATGCTATCAACACTGTAAAGAATATCAAAAAGGCATTCCCTGAATGTGAATTGATTGCTGGAAATGTTGCAACTGCTCAAGGTACTGAAGATTTGATTAAAGCTGGAGTCGATGCTGTAAAAGTTGGTGTTGGTTCTGGTTCTATCTGTATTACTAGAGTCATTACTGGTTCAGGAGTTCCACAATTGACTGCAGTGATGGATTGTGCTGAAATTGGAAAACAATATGATATCCCAATCATATCTGATGGTGGAACACGAACATCTGGTGATGCTACAAAGGCTTTGGCAGCTGGTGCTTCCTCTGTTATGTTAGGAAGTATGTTGGGCGGAACTGATGAAAGTCCAGGGTCTACAATTACAAAAAATGGTAAACGATACAAGTTTTACAGTGGTATGGCTTCAATGGCTGCAGCCAGAAGAAGAAAATCAAAAGAAAATAATCCTATTGATACAGATGATGACCTTAATGACTATGTGGCTGAAGGTGTAGAGGCGTTGGTTCCTTACAAGGGCTCTGTTACTGATATTCTTGTACAAATTACTGGTGGAATTCGTTCTGGCTTGAGTTATTGTGGTGGAAATTCTATACAACAAATGCAAACTAACGCTGAATTCATTAAAATGTCACGAGCTGGATTTGCAGAAAGTCAACCACATGATGTTGATGTAGTATAGCTAATCTTTTATTGATTTAAAATCAAGTTTTGTTATGTTAAACAAATTTACTATAATTGGTCTTATCATTGGAAGTATAATCTCAATTCTTGGAGCATCATCAATGATTAGTTCATTTAGTGCCCCAAATGAAATACAAGAAGATTCTGCAACATTTGGAGTTGGTGATTTGGATAAAATCCAATTTAATTCACCAGAAAATGCATCTCAATTATTAACTGTCACTGGAGATTCATTTGATGTTACAATAACAACTCCAGATTCAAGTAATGATATACATGAAAGTTTTAAGGGTAAAGCTAATTTTTCATGGACTTCAATTAGTTCTGGTGAAACAACAATTATGATACAGAATACTGGTGATTCCAAATTTACTGAAGATTATAGATTTGAATTAGAGCGGGATCCATTATTTTTTACTTATTCAATTTTAGTAATTATTGCTGGAGTTGTGATAATTGGATTTAGTGCTGGATTCAGTGCAAAAAAACCAAAAGGTTTCTAATCCAAATCTGTAATTGGATATGAACCAATTACTTTGAGGAACAAAGTATTCTCTGAAATTTTACTTATAACTGAACTAATCTTGGAATTTGAAAAATGTCCTAAAAAGTCTACAAAAAAGTTGTATTCCCAATTTGTATTCTTGTTAGGTCTTGATTCAATCTTTGTCAGATTGATTCCATTATCGTTGAATTCTTTTAGAATTTGATATAATGCTCCTGGTTCATGTTTTACTGAAAAAATGATTGAAGTTTTATCATTTTTGTTTTCAACAGTATTCTCTTTTGAAAATATTAAAAATCGTGTATAATTATTTGAATTATTCTCAATTCCTTGTTTAATGATGGGAATATTATACAAATCTCCTGCATTAATACTTGCTATTGATGCACAATGTGTATCATTCATTTCTTTAATAATCTTAACACTTCCCGCGGTATCGTATGTTGGAACAGTTTTTAATTTTCTATTCTGAATAAAATCACTACATTGACCTAATGCTTGTGGATGTGAATATACTGTTTCAATATCTTCTAACTTTCCAGTACTAATAAGACAATGTTCCACTTTAAGATATATTTCGCCAATTGAATGTAAATCTGTATTTGTAATAGCATCTATACTTTGTCCAACTGTTCCTTCAATAGAATTCTCAACAGGTAAAATGGAATAGTTACTTTTCCCCTCCTCTGTTGTTTTTAATGCTACTTCAAAAGTATCACACGGTAAAGCATCTATTTTAACTCCAAAAAATTTGTTTGCTGCACTCTCACTGTATGCTCCATGTTCACCCTGAAAAGATACTTTGTTCATCTTAATTTTTAGTCAAGAATTTACTTTTTCCAAAATCTAAGGATAATTTTCTATCATCAATCCATCCACAATCTTTACATTTTACTGCATCTCGCATTTTTACAACTGTACCAAAACATTTTCGACATTTTGTAAATAATACTCCTAATTCTTGTGAATCAATACTTGCGTGAATAGTTCCATTTATGTGACTGATTATTTCTACTTTAACAACATCTTTTGCTAATGCAATATTCTTTTTTCTAATATGCCTTGTAACACAAATACACTCTAAATCTGAATTTGCTTTTTTCCCATTGACAAATTTTATCATTATTGCAATCATTGATGGTAAATTTGCTTCTACAACTCCTATTACTATATCTCCAACTTTTGGAACTGAAATTTGTTTTTGTGGATTAATTGAGGCTAATCTTTCGCTTGTATCTAATTGTATATTTCCTATAGTTGTAGCCCTTATGGTATCATTTTCTTCATATGTGTTGTCACCCGCAAGGTATTCTTCAATTAATGCAATCTTTTCACCAGGAATTCTCTGATTACCATCCATGAATAATTCAATAAAATTTTGTTATTAATTGTTTTTAGGGTTTCACATAATTGATTAATCGGCATAATATTATCATTTTATGAGTGAGTCAAAATCTAGTAGGTTCATCACATATTCTGTTTTTTTATTCACACTTGGAATAATAGGCATTAGTGTTGTTTCGATCTCATTTCCTGCACTGATAATCACAAGTACATATGATTACACCCTAGATATTGATCCTTTCGAAGCCAGTCCATGGTTAATTCCTATTATAACTTCCACTGTGATTTCACTTACAATCGGCTTTCTTTATCTAAAAAAAAAATTACCTGCCAAAATTCATAGTATAATTGATTTTATACTTAATTTTGAAATCTCAAAAAAAATTGCTATAATTCTTGGTGTTGTCATTTTATCTATTTACATTGGATTGTCAATGCCTGAACTTCTAATTGATGAATCTACGCAGTGGTCTGATTATACAGTTTTAGCTACTGCATTGGATATCTGGCCATCTACTGATAGTTTGAGCGTGTATATCAAAGAACAGAATACTAGGTACGTTAGAATGGTCTTACTTGATTTTTCAGAACAATCTCTCCAAAATATAAAAATTCTTCCATTTGTTGCAAGTATACTAACTGTAACATTTACTGGATTAATTGCAATTCAACTTTCAAAAAAACGCTTAGCTGGAATTATTGCAATGATTGTTTTATTGCAAAGTATAACTTTTACTGATTTTGATACTGTTGCAGTATATGAAAATTTTTGGGTTTTATTTTATTTAATTTCAATATATTCTATAAATAAAAAATGGTGGCATGCATCACCTATTACTTTTCTATTATCTGTGTTTACAAAAGCGTTTACTGCAACATATTTCTGGATGAACTTCTTTTTTATTTATCGCGCAAATATCCCAACAAAAATCAAACTTATGCTTTTTGGATCATACATTGTTGCTATTAGTATAATGTATTGGATTTTTGAAAATGGAAGAAGTATAATTTATGATGATATTATTAGATATGATTTTGATGCATTCTTAGACGGTTTTACCGGTTGGGGAAATTCAATGCAGTTAGATCCATTCGTTGTTTTATTCATTCTTCCATTGATAGTTGGATTATTCATAAAATCTCTTAAGGGATTAAAACAAGCTGATTCAATTTTAATAATTCTTGCCGGTTCAATTCTTTCTGGTCCCTTGATTTCTTTAATAACAGACTTTTATTTTATTTTGCCTTATCGTTTTATTCCATTTGTAATATTTGTCGCAATAGGAATAGGACTTATCTTTTCAAAAAAAATTAATCACGAGTAAAAACATCCCAATATGTTATCACTTCGTATCCTGATTTTACTAAAAAGCTATGGTTTAATCCCATAAAAATTTGATAACCCATCTCTCCTTGAGTAACAGCAAATACGCTACTGAATGCTCTGTGATACCAGTTACATCTATCATAAAATCCAGGCACATCAAAAGTTTCTTTCGCACAAACTGGATTATCATATAATACATCTACTTTGTAATGATTTACAGTATTTTCTCCAATTTTTCCTTTATTTTCTAACTCTGATAATGGTGAAGTTTTCAAAAACTCATCGATAATTGGATGATCAAGATATCTTGCTGCATCTATTTTAGCCAGACTAATTAACTCACCATCAGCATTTCTTATTACGCTTATGCCTGAAGCTCTATATTTTGAATCATCAATATCTTTCATATCTCCTAGATGTACATCAGTTTGAATTATTTGTGCACTAGCAGTTGAAATAAAAATTGGAATTAGAAGAACTGTAAAAAAAATAACATATAATTTTTTCATTTTATAGCCAGTGAGGAATCTCCAAATAATTGTCTAGTTTCTCATTTTTTAACATTTTTAATAATGCATTAGCCTGAGGTGTTGATAACATAGGTTTGTCAAACTCATTATCAGTTGAAATTCTTGGGCATGCAACTTGAATAAACGCATCAATTCCTGTGAAATTTTTTAATCTATCATTTGTAATATCGGTTAATGCCAATAACTGTACTTCTTTGCCTCTTTCTTCCAATTCTTTTTTAAATTTAAGAGCGGTAACTTTTGCAAATTGACCTTCTTTAAGACCTACAATTACTCCAAAAACCTTTGCTTCTGTTGCCTTAAAAATTTTCAGTGTTGCTTTTTTTTCTAATTTCTCTGCAAAATTAGTAACATCTCTAACTTCATTAAAATAAGGATCTAAAATGTATGTTCTTACTTTAGTTGATAATGCTACTCCGGCAGCATGAAAATTACTTTGTCCCAAGAATAAATTTGCATCAACTTGTTCTCTAATATCCATTGCAGGATAAAACTCACATCCAAAGACTTGACCATCATTTAATTGTCCTTTGCCTTTTCCAATTTTTACATCAACTCCACCTTCTTCTAGTTTATTTTTAACAATTTCAACTTGGTGAAGATGCTGACTGTCTGTAATTAATGAAATGGTTTTTCCTTTCAAAATCTCTATTGCTTTTGGTATTACTGCATCAAAAGATATATCGTCAAATGCATCAATCATAATTACGTTATCTTGGTCACCCGGAAATGTCTCAAGCTTGTTTGTATGACCAATATTGAACAAAATTTCTGCACCTAAAACCTTGGCACCATTTGAATTAAGATCACATGTTCCCCATGTTGTATCTGCTAAAACAAAAGCTGGAATCTCAAATTTCTTTGTAATGTTTGAGGCAGTTTGCTGAACTTGAGGTAGCATTCCATCTGGAGCATTTAGTGCAACTGTGACTGGTTTTTTTTGAGATATTACATCAAAAATTCTATTTTCATCAATTACTATCATTTGTTCTAGAAAGCATATTTTTGAATTTAAACCAAACTCTTTAGCAAATCACTAAAATTCCTATATTTCATACATCATACATGTCTAAGCAAATACTTCATATTGGAATTGATGATACTGATTCTCCAAAAGGAATGTGCACTACATTTTTAGCTTATAAAATTATTAATCGATTGAAAAAAGAAAATGTAGATTTTCTCGATTTCCCAAACTTGGTCAGATTTAATCCAAACATACCTTGGAAAACTAGAGGTAATGGTGCAGTTGGATTCAAAATCTCCACTTCTAATCCTGAAAAAATTAAAAATCTAGTAAAAAAATTTGTTAAACGGTATTCTGATGTAAAAAATGGCGCAAATCCTGGTCTTGTTTTCTGTCAGAATGAAAATATTCCTGATGAATTTTTCAAACTTAGTTCAGATGCAATGTGGAAATTAATTCATAGAAATGAAGCTAAAAAAATTCTGACAAAACATAAGCTTGATTTTTTCTCTCTTGGAAATGGACAGGGATTAGTTGGTGCGACTAGTGTTATTGGCTATACTTTTGTGGATCAAACATATGAATTACTTTCTTATCGTAAACCATCCAAATTTGGGAAAAAACGTTTTCTAGATAAATCTAAGATAAAGCAAATGCAAGAAAAAACATATCCTAATACATTCAACAGCTTTGATTCAAAGAAAAATAAAATTCTATTAATGCCTCATGGTCCTGATCCTGTTTTCTATGGAGTTCGTGGAGAAGATTCAATGACATTAATTTCTGCATCAAAAATGATACAACCAAAAGAAAAACTTGATGGCTATCTAATTTTCAAATCAAATCAAGGTACTGGTGATCATTTAAAAAATGAAATAGATGCAACTAATTTTTTACCTTACACCTCTGGAAAATTACAAGGCATCGTTAATTCAAAACCAATCGTTACTAAAGGTGGTCATGTCTTATTTTCAATTGTTACAAAAAACATAAAAATTCATTGTGCAGTATACAAACCAACAAAAATTACTAACATTGCAAAAGAATTGATTGTAGGTGATAAAATTAAAGTTGGTGGTGGAATCAGAAAAGCAACAAAAACACTTCCAAGAATTTTAAATCTTGAATTTATTGAAATTTTAAAACTTGAAAAAAAATCTAAATTAGTA
>Ga0208764_10002751_pt1 | contig 10947 bp, 6 predicted proteins | sample ETNtaG_18_FD_185762 | JGI IMG/M metagenome (GOLD analysis project Ga0208764, IMG submission 185762) | Marine microbial and viral communities from oxygen minimum zone, Eastern Pacific Ocean - ETNP201302SV91 (SPAdes) (version 2) | ecosystem: Environmental > Aquatic > Marine > Oceanic ... | reverse complement strand
GATATATATCAGGCTTCAATCTTTAAATTAAGGGGAACAAAGGGTCCCATTGCAGGAAGCCCTTTATTTCATTTTTTAAATACAAAAATAAGTTATAAGGATAGTGAGACTAAAATAAATAATAACGTTACTTTTACAAATGTTTCGCAAGAAACAAAATTGAGTTTGATAAATGAAAAACTTGATTCAATGGATCTAGATGGATCTAATTCCCCATTATTTGCCTTAGGTGATCATGACCTAGATGGAGACCTAGATCTTTTTGTCTCTACCAAATCAAAGGTTGCCAATGAGAGCAGCCAATATTTATTACGAAATGAACAAGGCACTTTTACTGATCAAACCTCTCTATCCAATATAGCACATTCAGGGAATGATGTATCAGCAAATTTTTCTGATTACAATAATGACGGTTATCTGGATCTTTTAATATGCAATTCCAAACAAGATAAACTCTATAAAAATCTAGGCGGTGGTAAATATTTATCAGAAGAAGACATCGGCATGGAGCATATTAATAATAGTCAGAAAGGCCTATTCTTAGACCTTGACCTTGAAGGGGATCTGGATCTTTTCATAGCATCCGATAAGAAGAATAATTTTTATAGAAATAATTCAGATGGTACTTTTACAGAAATAGGTAAAAACTCTGGTCTAGATGGCACAAGCATTAAAAGCATCGATGTCACCTTTTCAGATTTTGATGATGACGGGGATCTGGATCTATTTGTATTGAACAAAGATGGGTCACACTTTTTTTATGATAATTTGAGACAGGGTCGTTTTGAAAACATGACAAGAGCCACTGGGATTGATATTGTTGATAAACCACGAAATGTGATGACCGTTGATTATAATAATGATGGCCTAGTTGATATTTTTATTTCTGGTCTCAAAGAACATCTATTGTATAAAAATCTTGGTGGATCAAAATTTGAATTAGATATTGCTTGGGAGAAAATAAAAATACAAATAAAAGAAAACCTTCATGGAGGTCCTGCTAGTTTTTTTGATGCAGATAATGATGGTTATCAAGACATATTGATATCTAGCCCTATGGATGGCACTGAAAACTATGCCCTCTATTTGTTATATAATGATGGCAATGGGGAATTCATGATGCCTTTAATGGTGGCTAATGTCAATTCTAGATCTGTAAAACAAATGCAAGTTGCTGATTATGACAATGATGGAGATTTAGATATTTTTCTTTCAACTACGAGTAATCAAATTCAATTACTTCGGAATGATGGCGGTAATATCAATAATTTCATTAAAGTAGAATTAACGGGTCTAAGGACAGGAAGCAGTAAGAACAATTATTTTGGCATTGGTTCCAAAGTGGAATTAAAGGCCGGAGATCTTTACCAAATAAAATACATGGATCAACCATTAATGCATTTTGGCATTGGAGGACAAGATAGCGCAGATGTAATAAGAGTGGTGTGGAGTAATGGTGTATCACAAAACCGATTCAAGCCTCAAAAAAATCAGACAATAGTAGAAAAACAGATATTGAAAGGCTCTTGCCCTTATTTATTTGGATGGTCTGGTAATGAATTTGAATTCATTTCTGATGTCCTATGGCCAAGTGCGCTTGGGATGCCTCTTGGGATTATGGCAGGGGAACCAATGTACGCCTTCCCTAACTCTACAGATGAATACTTAAGGGTGCCTGGAGAAAGATTGGAAATAAAAGAAGATTCTTACCTGCTTCAGTTTACAACAGAATTGTGGGAGACACCTTATCTCGATAAAATAAAGTTAATGGTCATTGACCATCCTAAGGATGTTGAGGTTTTCATTGATGAAACCTTCATACCGCCACCTTATCCAGAATTTCGAATTTATAGTTATAGAGAAAAAAACTTACCCGTTAAAGCAGTAGACTCCAATGGTATTGATCAACTACAAAAAATAAGCCTCAGGGATAATGAACACATTGCTAACATATACCCTGACCTCTATCAAGGAGTGACTGAATTCCATGACCTTATTCTTGAATTTGAGAATCTAAATACGACTGATTCACTTTTTCTTTTTTTGCAAGGATGGTTATTCCCAACTGATGCTAGCATAAATGTAAACCTCTCACATTCAAATAGCTTAGGCTCAATATTTCCATATCTTCAAATCCCAAATGAAAAAGGTGAATGGAAAACGATAATAAAGAACATTGGATTTCCTAAGGGTAAAAATAAGACCATGGTTATTGATCTAACTAATAAATTCATTAATGATGATTATCGTATCCGAATCAGAACAAACATGCAGATATATTGGGACCATGCTTTCATTGCGAATAGTCCTTATGACAAAAAAATAAATACATTGGAATTAAAACCAATTTATGCAGATCTACATTACCGTGGTTTTTCTACAATATCACAGAAAGACCAAAGTAGCCCACATATACCCAATTACTATTCTGTGAAAAAAGGTCAAAAATGGCGAGATCTAATTGGAACATACACTAGGTACGGTGATGTCCTAGAATTGCTAATGGAATCTGATAATAAATACGTCATAATGAATTCCGGGGATGAGATCACACTTAAGTTTGATGCTTCAAACCTCCCCCATTTGCCGAGTGATTGGACTAGGGATTTTCTTTTTTACAATGATGGTTGGTTAAAAGATGGAGATCTAAATACCGCACGTGGGAAAACGGTACAGCCTCTTCCATTTCATGGGATGGTTTCGTATCCTGAAGGTGCAGAAAATAAATATCCATCAGATGAGGAGCATAATTCTTACATAGAAAAATATAATACTCGTCAAATAACGACTGATGAATTCAGAGGACTTCTTAAAAATTCAAGAAAATGATTTTTTATTCTACATTCCAATGTCAGATGACTGAAAGATTAAAAAATCATGTTGTAAACATTGCATCTACAATCTTATTTCTATTGTGTGTAAATAATTTTGGCATAGCTGGTGATGTCCAGGATAAAATCTATCTGGAAGATAGAACAGACCATTCAGGAATAGATTTTATTCATTATGCACCTAGACCACGTTGGTGCGAAATAGGACCGTCCGTTGTGGGTGCAGCAACCAATGAAGGTCTAAATTTGGTCTTTGAAGAAGAAAAGGAATACTGGAGATCAAATAATCGTCTTTTAACAATGGATGAATTCGCGAATGTCCATCTAATTAAAATGAATGGATCTGGTGGTGCATGGCTTGATTATGATTTAGATGGAGATTGGGACCTTTACCTTGTAAACTGTCAAGGTGAAGAAGCAGGCATCACTAATTCACTTTATGAAAATCTAGGCGATGGAAAATTCATGAAAGCATCTGAAACTGGCGCTGAGGATATTGGAGAAGGCATGTCCGTATCAGTATCTGATTATGACAATGATGGTGATTCTGATCTTTTCATTACCAATTATGGTGATTTTAAACTTTTCAGAAACAATGGAGATAAAACATTTAGCGATGTATCAACAATTGCATTCCCTGATGGCATCAAGGATTGGTGGTATGGAGGTTCTACTTGGGGAGACTATGACCTTGATGGTGATCTTGACCTTTATGTTGCTGGATATGTTGATTTTTCTAGAAGGCCTCAATATACCAGTTTAAGATTTCCAATGGACTTTGGAGGCCTACCCAATACATTTTATAGAAATAATGGCGATGGTACCTTCACAGATATCACGCCAGAATTAAATATCTTAACTGATGCATCAAGAAAATCCATGCAGGTCGTCTTCCATGACTTCAATGATGATGGGTTGCCTGATCTTTTTGTGGCAAATGATACTGACGCAAATGGTTTCTATTTAAATCGCGGTGATGGCACCTTTAAAATCTTTTCTGGCCCTAGTGGACTGAGCACTACAGATGGTAGCATGGGACTTGCACTTGGCGACATGAATAATGATGGCATGACAGATATTGTTTACACAAACTATGCTGCTGAGGTCAATACTCTTGCTTATCTAGTGGATAACAATAGCAGCAATGACGGAAACTTAAAAAATGCAGTGTTTATCCATAGTTTTGATTCACCAATGGTACACAAACTTTCCTGGCCAAACATAAGTTGGGGACCAGGTCTATTTGACATGGATAATGATGGGGACCTTGATCTGTTTTTTGCAAATGGACATTTAAATTCAGTAAGTGGTGATAACAGACAATCCAACCTACTCTTTGAAAATGATGGCAAAGGATTTTATAAAGACATCTCCAATTCCTCAGGCATACTTGCCACTGGTAAACGAATACATCGGAGTGCGATGTTCGCTGATTACGATAATGATGGGAAAATAGACATGTTCATAACGGTAAATGGTCAACAAATTGAAGATGGTAAGGGGAATACCATATTCGATGTAAATCAGGGGAGGGGCATTCTTCTTCAGAACAGATCTAAAACAAAAAATAATTGGATAAAAGTACGTTTGGAAGGTGTTCAATCGAATCGAGATGGATTTGGAACGGTAGTCAACATACGATCAAATAACATGAATCAGAAGCAGTCCCTTGTTTCAGGACAAGGTTACTTTTCAAATCACGCACAAGAACTTTATTTTGGTTTAGGGAACTCCGATATGGTTGACATGGTTGAGATCAAATGGCCTAGTGGACTTAAACAAATATTTAATGATGTTTCTCCGAACCAAACCATGCATATCTTAGAAGGCAACAGTAACTACACTAAAAAACATCGAGATTAAAAAGGCATTATTAATCTAATCTCATATTATTTTATATATTTTACCGCCAAAGTATGAACTACCAATTTTCTTTTCTAGAAATTTGCTGAGTTTAGATATTGTTTTTATATCTATTCCCATCTCATAACCCAAGGAGTCCAATAAATAAACTGTATCTTCGGTAGCAATGTTCCCTTTTGAATTTTTGATGAAGGGCGAGCCACCAATGCCTCCTAAGGATGTATCAATTTCCTTAATCCCATGATTCAAGGCAGTAAATAGATTTACGAGACCTAGGCCATTAGTATTATGGAAATGAATAGATATGTCAATATCTGGAAATTTATTATTAATCCATTCCAATAAACTTGCGACATTTTTAGGATTTGCCATACCTCTTGTGTCACAAAGAGAAATTCTTTTTACGCCCATTGCAATTATTTGCTTCAACCGTTCAAACACATTTGACTGACCAGAATTTCCATTTTCCTCATATCCCCAAACACATTGTAGACCTGCTCTAAGATTCAAGGAATTTTTTTTAGCCATCTTAACAATATCTTCAAGTTGTTTCAATGAACTCGATACATCCATTCCCAGATTTTTTTGACTATATATCTCACTCATTGAAATTGAGGTTTCTATTTTTCTCAACCCACAATCCATGGCTCTTTCAATACCTTGTTGGTTGAAGATGAGACCACTGAATTCAATACCATTTATATTAGATATTCTCTTAACAAGGGTTTCTGCTTGTGCCATTTGCGGCACTCGTCTTGGACTAACAAAACTTGCAATTTGGATGTTCTTAATTCCAGATTCAATAAGTCCATGGATTATGGATACTCTATCTTCAACACTAAGGTTTTCTTTTATATTTTGTAAGCCATCACGTAGACCGACTTCCATAATTTCAACTCTGTTATTCATTCAATTATTTTGATTAAATTAATTTGATTTTGACCTATGAAATATTATCATCATTAGCGAATCATAATGATCATAAAATAAATAATCTTTTAAAATTAATAATCCAGAATGGAAAATATTCTCAAATGAAAAAAACAACATTACAATTATTGTTCTACAGCCAATTTATTTCCCTAATTAGTGGCGCAAGCCCTGATCCAGTTTTTGGTGAAAATGGCATGGTGGTATCAACCAGCAAACAAGCATCTGAAGCAGGAATTTCCATCCTAAAAAAGGGTGGTAATGCAATCGATGCCGCAGTTGCAGTGGGTTTTGCTTTGGCTGTGACATCTTCTAGCAATGGCAATCTAGGAGGAGGAGGGTTTTTGGTTGCTGCCTTTTCTAATGGAGAATCTATAAGTCTTGACCATAGAGAGAAAGCACCCTCAGGCTCAAATAGAGATATGTTTTTGAATGATTCTGGTACAGTAGTCTCAGGCATGTCATTATACTCACGTGCAAGTAGCGGAGTACCAGGTACTGTGGATGGGCTTATTAGAGCCTTGGAAGATCATGGGTCCGGAACCATCTCATTGAGACAAGCACTAGCCCCAGCAATTAAATTGGCTGACAAAGGATTTTTGATCTCTCACTATGAAGCGAAAAGATTTAATGCATATAAAAGATTCTTTCAAGAGAATGATGCTGCAGCAAAGATTTTCATACAAAAAAATCAAATACCATGGAAACAAGGTGATCGATTCATCCAAAAGGATCTTGCAAGGACACTAAAACGCATATCAAAATATGGACGTGAAGGATTTTATTCAGGACTGATAGCAGATTTGATCGTTAAGGAAATGAAAAAAGGAAATGGACTTATTTCAGTTGATGATCTAAAAAACTATCGTTCTAAATATCGTGAACCAATTATTGGTTATTATAAGGATCATGAGATCATATCAATGGGGCCTCCAAGTTCAGGAGGAGCACTTCTGGTAAACATGTTAAACATGCTGGAAAAGTATTCGGCGGATAGTTTGCGCTGGAATTCTTCTGATTATGTTCATGTAATGACCGAAATACAACGGAGGGCATATGCTGACAGAGCAGAACACATGGGGGACCCTGATCATTGGCAGGTTCCGTTGGAAATGTTCAAATCAAAGGAATATGCAAAAAATAGAATAAGTGACATAGAAATGAATCAAGCGACATCAAGCAATAAGGTATATGCTGGGAATCCAAATGGATATGAATCTCCTGAGACAACCCATTATTCTGTTGTAGATCAATGGGGAAATGCAGTAAGCGTGACGACAACAATTAACCTATCTTATGGTAATGGATGCATTGTTGAAGGCGCTGGGTTTTTTTTAAATAATGAAATGGATGATTTTTCAGCAAAGCCAGGTATTCCAAATGCATTTGGGCTCATTGGGAACGAAGCCAATGCTATTGCTCCTGGGAAAAGACCTCTTTCTTCAATGACTCCTACTATCATTTTAAAAAATAATAAGCCATTTTTGGTAGTAGGTTCGCCGGGTGGTTCAACCATAATCACTACGACAATGCAAACTATCTTAAATGTGGTCGACCATAAAATGGATATCAAAGAAGCAGTTTGTTCTTCTAGATTCCATTCTCAATGGTTACCAGATGTAATTCAAATTGAACCTAGAGGGTTAACAAAAGATGTCTTAGCCAATCTTAGATCAAGAGGGCATGAAGTAATATATCGTGGTGGATATCTTGGTGAATCAAATGGAATAATGATCACAGATGATGGATTATTTGGAGGAGGTGATTGCCGAGGTGAAACATCAGCAATAGGTTATTAAACACCTAGAATGTCATCAATCAAATTCAAGTAGATCGAAGAACCGATCAACAGTGCTTTTTCATCCATGTTAAAATGTGAACAGTGATGAGGTGTCTCAAATAATTTATTTTCATTTGGTGCAGAACCTACAAAAAAGAAACACCCAGGTTTTTTTTGTAAATAATATGCAAAGTCCTCGCCTCCCATGGAAAGATAAGGTTCTGCTGCATTATCCCCCACAACCTGATTTGCTGCTTGTAAAACCTTTTTTGTAGGTTCTGAATGATTGATCGTTGGTGGATAACCATCCTTATAGTCTAGTAGGATCTCTGCATCAAAAGTTTTAGAAATTCCATCTATGATCTCTTGCATTCTTTTTTTTATGAGATTACGATTTTTTTCAGTATAAGCGCGAGCAGTACCCGATAAAGACACCTCATCTGCAATTATGTTGAAATTATGGCCCCCATTGATCTTACCAATTGATATAACAGTGCTTTCGAGAGGATTTGTATTCCTGCTGACTATTGTCTGAAATGCTTGAACAAGATGCGAAGCAACAACAACTGCATCAACTGTCCCTTGTGGTGCAGCGCCATGCCCGCCGATTCCCTTTATCTTAATATCAAACATATCTGCAGCGGCTAGAACGGGACCATCTTTAACCCCAACTTCCCCAACAGGTTGATAGTTCCACACATGAATTCCATAGATTTCATCAACACCATCTAAACAACCATCATCGATCATGTATCTCGCTCCACCCTCTCCTTCCTCTGCTGGTTGAAATATGAAACGGATGGTACCATTATAAGATCCTTCGTTTTCAGAGAGTACTTTTGCAGCACCCAATAACATTGCCATATGACCATCATGGCCACATGCATGCATCACACCTTCATTTTTTGAAGAAAAATCTAAGCCACTTGTCTCTTGTATTGGCAATGCATCCATATCTGCTCTAAGACCAATCATCGGTCCATCTCCAAATTGGAGGTCTGCAGTAACACCAGTTTTTCCCACATTCTCTTTGGGTTCCATCCCCATGGATCTTAATTCTTTGACGATAACATCACCCGTACGGTGTTCTTTGAATGCAAGTTCAGGGTATTGATGAAAATCCCTACGCCAATTTATGATTGAATCTTTAATTGTGATTATTTCTTCTCGAATATTCATTATTTTATCCCTTCAATGATTCCGGAAAGCAGTTTTATCATTTTCCCTGTTGATTTTCCTGCATTTTCTAATACTTCCCCATGGGTAAGAGGTTCTTCTGATATTCCCGCTGCAAAATTAGTAAGTAATGACAACGTTAACAATTTCAGTCCAAGTACTCCACCTTCCCTTATCTCTGGTAAAGTGCTCATGCCAACGGCAGCACCCTTTAATGACCTAAAATATTGAATCTCAGAAGATGTCTCATATGCTGGTCCAAGAACCCAACAATAGTTCCCTTTTGCAATTGTAATATTATTTTTCAATGCAACTTTACTCGCTATCAGATCTAATTCTGGTGAATGAAATTTTTTATCCATTATGAGATCTGGATCATCATAACTGTCCTGAAATGTAAAATCAATATGTCCCTCAATTATCATGATGGTTCCAGGCGGGTGCTCTTTTCTTAGGCTACCCGCTGAATTAGTTATAATCAAATTATTAATTCCACATTCTTTTAAAACTCTAATGGGGAAGATCACCTCATCTATTGAGTAACCTTCATACATATGCAATCTCCCATTGGCTACAATTATATCCCTCTCATTTAATTTACCTATGGTCAACTTGCCTGAATGGCCTTCAACCGTTGGCTCTGGATAATGAGGAATCTCAGAATATTTAAGAGTTCTTTTGTCTTTTAAGGCATCAGTAAATCCTCCCAAACCAGAACCTAGAATAACTGCTGTATTACCTTTGAATTCAGTTTGATTCAAAATAGTATTGGATGCCTGATCAATTTCACCCATGGCTTTAACCTGCCTTCGTCACTAATTGTCCACATCCAGCATCAATTCCTTGACCTTTACTCCATCTTATTGTTACTGGGAATGGAGCTTTCTCCAATGCATTTAAAAAGTTATCTACTCTTTCATCATTTGGACGTTTATAGGGACCATCAATCTCATTATAGGGAATGATGTTCAATTTGCAATTAATCGATCCTAATAAATGAATTAAGGCCTTTGCATCCTTTGCATCATCATTGATATTAAAAAGCATTACATATTCAAAAGTTATTTTCTTTTTTGAACTGACCGTATATTCTCTTGAAGCATTGATTAGATCTAAGAAAGGATAAGCCTTTGTAATGGGCATGGTCTTTAAACGTTGTTTTTCATTAGATGCATTTAAACTTACTGCTAATTTGTAGGGCTGGCCTTCTTTTGTAAACTGCTTAATTTTTCTAGTTATTCCTGACGTTGAGATCGTAATCCTCCATGCCCCCATGTTAATACCTTTTGGATGGTGGAGAAGATGTGCTGCCTCCATTGTATTTTCATAATTTAAAAATGGCTCTCCCATTCCCATGAATACAACATTAGTAATCCTATCATTACTGATCTTCTGAAGTTGGAGAAACTGATCTAGAATTTCCCCAATAGTGAGATTTTGAATAAACCCCATTTTAGCCGTGGCACAAAAGTCACAGTCCACTGCACAGCCTACCTGAGTTGACAGGCATACTGTGACCCTTTTACCCTCTTTCATTAAAACAGATTCAATCATGTTTCCGTTTTCTAATTCAAAGAGGTATTTTTGGGTCTGTTTTGAATTAGAAATATCTTTATTGATAAGCATTAAAGGATGGATGGAGAAATTTGTGAGTTTTTCTCGAAAGGCAATGGAAAGATTAGACATTTTTTCGTAGTCATCCACTTTTTTGGAATACAACCATTCGAATAATTGCATCCCTCTAAACTTCTCGGTACCCAAGGATAGAGCTAAAGCCTCTAGATCTTCTAGATTCTTACCTATCAACGGCGGATATGAGTTTATGAATTTATCCATTAAATTAATTTTCTATTTATTATGGTGACTAAACATTGGCAAAGTATTTTATTGATTATATCCTTATTCTTCCTTTCTAGGTTACCACAGCTTCGGTAATTTTTGCCCCAAATTATAAAAAAATAAAGTATTGATCACATGACAGAAAAACAACAAGATCTTATCGCATTTGAAAAGTTAGCCCAAATGAGGGAATCTTTTTTGAAAGAAATTGGCAAGGTGATAATTGGTCAGCAAGACATATTAGAGCATCTACTTATCGCCTTATTATCACAGGGACACTCCTTGTTAGTAGGGGTTCCAGGTCTGGCAAAAACACTTATAATAAAAACTTTATCGGATGTGCTTGACCTCTCATTTAAACGGATTCAATTCACCCCTGATCTGATGCCTAGTGATATAACAGGAACAGAATTAATTGACATTGATGTCAACACAGGTCAAAGGTCCTTTAGATTCTATAAAGGTCCTGTTTTTGCAAACATCGTTCTTGCTGATGAGATAAATAGAACACCACCCAAAACCCAATCT
>Ga0208764_10002749_pt1 | contig 10955 bp, 8 predicted proteins | sample ETNtaG_18_FD_185762 | JGI IMG/M metagenome (GOLD analysis project Ga0208764, IMG submission 185762) | Marine microbial and viral communities from oxygen minimum zone, Eastern Pacific Ocean - ETNP201302SV91 (SPAdes) (version 2) | ecosystem: Environmental > Aquatic > Marine > Oceanic ... | reverse complement strand
CACTCATCTGCTGTACCGCACAACCATTAAGGGTAATCACGGTCAATAGTAAAATAAATTTTCTTATAACTGACATATCTCTTCTCTAGTGTCAGCTTAGCAGAACTATATCTATTATATCATCAAAATCAGCGCCGATAAAAGCATACAAAATAACAACTTCTGAGAAGAAATATTCTTATTTTGTTAGGATTTGGTTTCAGATATTCAAACACATGGAGAAAATATGACTATCGAACAAGCATCTGAAGAATTTAAATCTAAAATTGGTACCGTCATTCATCAAAGCGAATGGATTGAAATATCACAAGACATGATCAATGCATTTGCAGATGCTACAGATGACCATCAATGGATACATATTGATACTGAAAGAGCCACTAAAGAGTCGCCTTTTAAAGCTACAATAGCCCATGGTTACTTCACGCTTTCCCTCTACCCCAAGTTAAGAGGATTAGTTAACCCAGATGATCCTCCGTTTCCTGGTGCAAAAAATATTATTAACTATGGTATAAACAAACTTCGATTCCCTGGACCTGTGATCTCAGGCAGTAAGATTCGTTCAAATTGTACTTTAATGTCTATTGAAGAAGTTAAAGGAAGTCTTGAATTGGTAGAGGAATACTCTGTTGAAGTCCAAGATCAGGATCGTCCAGCCTGTGTTGCTGAATGCATTATGAGACTGTATTTCTAATTAATTACAAACACATTTTACTTATGGCAAAAGAGAGAGCAGTGCCAGAGCTTATTGGAGGAGCTATTCTCTAAGAGCTCTTCTTAGGACCTTACCAACATTGGTTTTTGGTAACTCATCAATAAATTCAATTTGTTTTGGGACTTTGTATGCGGTCAAATTCTCTTTGCAATGAGCTATTATCTCTTTTTTAGTCAAGCTATTGTTGCTCTTAACAACAAACAACTTAACTCCCTCGCCTGTTTTTTTATCGGGAACGCTAACACAGGCTGCTTCAACAATATCAGGATGCAAACTCACAACATCTTCGATCTCATTTGGATAAACATTGAATCCGGAGACTAAAATCATATCCTTTTTTCGATCGACTATTTCAAGGAATCCATTTTTGTCTAGAGTGCCTATATCCCCTGTTCTAAAAAAGCCATTTTCATCAATCGCCTCAGCTGTGGCTTCCTCATTTTGCCAATAGCCTTGCATTACTTGGGGCCCTTTAACACATATTTCTCCTGGTTGTCCTCGCCTTACATCCTTGCCATCATCGCCTCTGATTGAGATTTCTGTGCTAGGTACTGGAAGACCAACCTTTCCATTGAACTCACTAAGATTCGGAGGTGAGGCGCTAACACTAGGAGAAGTTTCTGATAGGCCGTATCCTTCCAACAAAACTTTTCCTGTAAGTTTTTGCCAACGCTCAGCTGTTGAGCGTCTACATGCCGAGCCTCCTGTGCCAGAAAGTTTCATAGCATCAAAATTAACTGAGTTAATTTCTGGATGATTCAAGAGAGCCTCATAAAGAGTGTTAACTCCGTTAAAAATGGTAAAGGGCCATTTCTTTATTTCTCTGACAAATCCTGTGATGTCCCTAGGATTAGTAATTAAGACATTTAGCCCCCCCTTCGTATAGCCAGCTAAAACAATTACCGCCAAAGAGTAGATATGATACATCGGTAATGCATTAATAAATATATCGTTACCTTCATCATCGATCACATCTGCTAATAAAGCATCTAACTGGTCTAAATTCGCAACGATATTTCCATGTGACAACATTGAGCCTTTTGATAGGCCTGTGGTGGCTCCGGTGTATTGCAAGAAAGCTAAATCGTTTACTGAGATTGATGTTTCATTAAAATCTGGCACTGGTCTTTTGAGCATTGATTTGAAATGGATCATTTTGCTTATTTTGTAAGATTTTACTCCCCGCTTTACAAACTTAAATATAAAATTCGTTAAAGAACCCTTTATTGCGCCAAGATAGTCGCCTATTTTTGTTACTATCACATGTTCCATTTCTATCTTACCTAACACCGCTTGAAGAACATGTGCTGAACCTTCAAATATAAGGATAGCTCTGGCGCCTGAATCTCTTAATTGATGCTCAAGTTCTCGAGGGGTATAGAGCGGATTAACATTCACAACAATTAAACCTGCTCTGATTGCACCAAAAACAGCTACTGGATATTGCAATAAATTTGGCATCATAATAGCCAGACGATCGCCTTTTTTTAGGCCTAAAACATTTTGCAAGTAGGCTGCAAAACTTTTGGAGTCTTTCGCCACTCTGCTATAAGTCATAGGAACATTGAAATTAACAAATGCATTGTTATCTGGGTATTTAGACTCAGCATCATCCAGCAACTTTATTATTGTTTTTCTTGGGTCAATATTTATCTCTTCCGGGGTGCTTTCCGGATAATTTTTTAACCAGGGTTTTTTCCTATTCATATCTCACCATTAAAACTAATAATCTTTAATCTAACCTAGAGTGTTTAATTTTTCATCTAATTAGTTGCAACCAGAGCATCAAAAGTTCATTATTTGATCCTTAATGGTTGAAAAATATGGGTAAATCAAGGTTTCCAAATTTTTATCAACTTCCTATTGAGGATCGAATTGAAGCGGTCTTTGAAAGGGGTCTGATATCTGAAGAAGATTATAAAATGCTGAAGAATCAACAACAGCGTCTTGATCTTCAAAGTGCCGATAAGATGATAGAAAATGTTATCGGGGTTATGGGTATTCCTGTGGGTCTAGGTCTTAATTTTTCAATCAATAATAAAGATTATGTTGTTCCACTTGCCGTAGAAGAGCCTTCAATAGTTGCGGCATTAAGTTCAGCTGCAAAAATATCAAGAGAATCTGGTGGATATACAGCAGAAGCAACAGATCCAATATTGGTTGGGCAAATCCAAGTGGTGCATATTGAAAATATTGAACAAGCTAGAAATGACTTGCTAAATAGAAAAGAAGAAATCCTAAACCTTGCTAATAGTCTCCACCCTAGAATGGTTGCAAGAGGTGGTGGAGCGCTTGACTTCAAAATCAAAACCTATCCGATGGAATCTTTTGATGGAGAAATGCTTATTATAGACCTCCATGTCAATACTATGGATGCCATGGGGGCAAATCTTGTTAATGGAATGTGCGAAGGTATAGCTTCATTAGTTGAAACCATAACTGAAGGCGAAGTATTTTTAAGAATCCTATCAAACCTTACTGATCAATCACTAGCTTCGGCATCAGTTATAATCCCGGCTGAAGCATTAGCAATTAATGGGTATGATGGCGAACGTGTTAGAGATGGGATAATCATTGCTTCTGATTTTGCTCATGCTGATCCATATCGAGCATCTACTCATAATAAAGGTATCATGAATGGAATTGATGCTGTAGCAGTGGCCACAGGAAATGATTGGCGGGCAATAGAAGCTGGAGCTCATGCTTATGCTTCTAGGCTAGGACGTTACACTGCTTTGTCTAAATGGTCTAGAAATGACAATGGAGATCTAATAGGTCAAATTGAATTACCAATTAAGGTGGGTATTGTTGGAGCTCCTATCGAATCAAATCCAGCCGTTGCATTAAATCTTAGGATACTTAATGTTAATTCCGCCACAGAGCTTTCGAAAGTGATGGCTGCAGTAGGGTTAGCTCAAAATTTTTCAGCCTTAAAAGCATTGGCGACTGACGGTATACAAAAAGGTCATATGACATTACATGCACGATCAGTTGTGAAAGCAGCGGATACACCGCATCATTTGTTCGACAAAGTACTGGAAAAACTAATATTCAGTGAAGAAATAAAAGTTTGGAAAGCTAGAGAAATACTCGAAGATTTGAAAAAATTTGATTCAAAGAATATAGAAAACAAATCTATCCAAGAAACCGTTTCTGATTCTGTTGAGGGAATTGGACACGGAAAGATCATTCTTCTTGGAGAGCATTCTGTAGTCTATGGTAGACATGCTATAGCTGTTCCTGCTCCCGTTAATATCAGGACTAAGGTTCAAGATACAGAAGATGAGATAGTACTTATGATCCCTTCTTGGGGTGTTGAATATAGACTTGATAAGGACCCTAAGAAAAGGCAATCCTTCGAAAAACCAGCTGGTTTAATATTGGATCAAATGGGTCTAAGTCAAAAAGGTATGAAAATTGAAGTTTTCTCAGATATTCCTAGAGGCATGGGTCTGGGTGGGTCTGCTGCTATAGCCGTCTCAATTATCAAAGCCCTAAATAATCATTTTAAGCTGGGCTTGAAACAAGATGAAGTAAATCAAATGGCTATTGAATCTGAAAAAATCGCACATGGCAATCCAAGCGGTATTGATAATACGATGGCCACTTATGGGCATCCCTTAATTTATCGAAGTGGAGATGATCCTTTGATCGAACCTTTGAATATTAATAAAACATTTTCAATTTTAGTTGGCTTTTCTTCCAGTGAAGGACTCACTGCAAGAACTGTCAGTATAGTTAGGGATCTTTGGAAAAAGAACACTAAGGTTTATGAAAAAATATTTGATGAAATTGATTCAATAGTTCTTCAATCAATTCAGGCGATACAAAACAATGATTTCGAGTTACTTGGTCAATTAATGAATATGAACCATGGACTATTGAATACCCTTCAAGTGTCCACTCCTGAAATTGAGCGACTAATCATGATTGCAAGAGAATCAGGGGCATTAGGCGCTAAATTAACTGGTGGCGGTGGCGGTGGAGCAATCATTGCTCTATGCAAAGATATCGATAGCACTAAATCTGCTATTGAATCCGAAGGTTATGAAACCCTAATAGTTAAAATCTTTAATCCGTGAATGCTGAACAGACATCAGAAGAGAACAACAAAGACTTATTGATACTGGTCGATGAATCGGATGAAGAATTAGGTTTTCAATCAAAGTCTGAATGTCATCAAGGAAATGGTAGGCTCCATAGAGCATTTTCCGTTTTTATCTTTAATCCTTCAGGTCAATTGCTCATTCAAAAAAGAAGCTCCAATAAAGAATTATGGGATCTTCACTGGTCAAATAGCTGCTGTAGTCATCCCCAGAAAAATGAACAGATGGAGTCGGCTATTAAAAGACGATTAAAGGAGGAACTAGGTATTGAATGCCCTGTCCATTATTTGTATGAGTTTACCTATCATGCAAAATACAAAGATGTGGGCAGTGAACATGAGTTATGCCATGTCTATGTGGGTCTTTTTGATGGGGAAATAAAGGCTAATTCTCAAGAGATTGATGATTGGATATTTATAAAGCCTGATGATTTGGAACAAAGAATAAAGAATTCGCAAGAAGATTACACCCCTTGGATGAAAATTGAGTGGGAAATGCTTAAAACCACCTATAAGAAGCAAATAGAGGATAGAATTGGTGTAAAACTTTAAAGGATTAAAATTGATCCTCAGATAGAGCCATTGTGCTCTTTGAGCCAGTCATTAGAGCCTGTGAATAAAAATGAATCATTGGTAAGCACTGCTCGATAAAAAAATTAGAAGAAACCAGCTTTGCCTCATAGAATTCCCTATCATTACCATTATTTATATTGTTAATAGCTAATATGGCAGAGCGGGAAGCAATCCATCCTCCTGTGAAAGTTCCCATTAGCATCAAAAAATTGTAGCCAGCTGATCCAGCTAGGAAGGGGTCATTTGTTTGAGAGTCTAGAATGTAATTAACAGAATTCTCAACCACGTTTATCGCTTCTTGCATTCTCTTTTTAATATCTGAAAGATTATCTTCACCTGAATCCATAGCATCAATTTCAGAAGATATTTCAGAGATGAAGCGATTCAGTTCATCCCCGTTATCCCTGATAACTTTTCGACCTATCAAATCGTTAGCTTGAATTCCAGTTGTACCTTCATAAATGGTGGTAATCCTAGAATCTCTAAAATGTTGAGCTGCCCCGGTCTCCTCTACGTAGCCCATTCCGCCATGAATTTGCAGGCCAATTGAAGTAATCTCCTGACACAATTCACTACACCAACCCTTTGTAATTGGAGTAAGAAGGTCGGCTCTTAGGCTATGCTGCTGATTATTTGCAGCTAGATCCAGTTCTAGAGTATTAAGGTATACCAGAATCCGCATGACCTCTATTTGAGATCTCATTTTCAATAACATCCTTCTTACATCAGGATGATGAATAATGGTCACTCTTTCAGACTGATCATTAGACCTACCTTGGACTCTCTCCTTGGCATAAGACAAAGCCTGTTGATAAGCCCGTTCAGCTATAGCAACACTTTCACAAGCCACTCCTATTCTTGCATCATTCATCATAGTAAACATACAAGAAAGCCCCTGATTAACTTCACCAACCAAGTAACCGGTTGCATCTTCAAAGCTCATCACGCAAGTCGCACAACCATGGATACCCAGTTTATGCTCTATTGAAACTGCCTCAAGATTATTGCGCTCTCCCAAACTTCCATCATCATTAACTAGGTATTTTGGAACTAAAAATAGTGAGATGCCCTTAACTCCTTCTGGCGCATCTGGCAATCTTGCCAGGACAAGATGAATGATATTCTCAGAAAGCTCATGCTCACCCCAAGTAATAAATATTTTCTGGCCAGTGATTTTATAATGATCATCTGATTGGACAGCTGATGTATTTAATACAGAAAGATCAGAACCAGCTTGTGGCTCTGTTAAGTTCATGGTTCCAGAATATTCCCCCGAAATTAATTTCCCAAGGAATAGATCTTGCAAAGATTCCTCTGCATGACGCTCAACCGCTCTGATAGCTGAATTGGTCAATAAGACCAGATGTGCCCAAGAAAAATTAGCTGCCATGACCATTTCATTAATTGGCATGGAGACTAAGCTAGGCAATCCTTGGCCGCCAAAATCTGGATTGAAGCTCAAGGTAGGCCACCCACCTGAAATATATGCCTCATAGGCTTCCTTATAGCCTGGCGGGACATCAACCTTCCCATCTTTCAGGCTGACCCCCAAACGATCCCCATCCATATTGGTAGGTGCTATCACTTCAGATGCTATTTCTGCTGCACTGCCGTAAATAGAGGATAAAAACTCTCTATCAATCTCTTGATCCAGCCCTTCTAATTTATCCAGCTTCTCAAGACCAATAAACTCATCTAGAGCAAATAACATGTCTTTGATTGGTGGATCAAAATGACTCATATTAGGATCTTTTAAACCATGGGAGATCAACTAAAGTCGCTTTTAATTCTTTATCAGGTGAACAAATAACAATATCCGTGCCACTGTTTGCATGCTCAATATTAAGAATCGTATAACAGATGTTCTTATCAAGTCTTGGTGAGTAAACCAAAGCATTCATAGACCCAACTTTTTTGCCATCTGCTAAAACAGGCCAAGGCTCAGAATTAAAAACAGTCATACGTTCACCATGGATTTCAGCGCCCATTAATTTATTTGTTGGGCCCTTAAGGTTAATTTCACGTAATGCTTCTTTACCGATAAAATCATCTTCTTGATCAAGGTCAATCATCCAATCTAAACCAACCTCATACGGGTTATTTGTTCTGTCCATATCGCCTAAATAACTGAGAATACCTGCCTCAAGTCTCAATATTACGTTGGGTGTTCCCGCACTTATATTCAAATCCTGGCCTTCCTGCCATAGCATTTCCCATAACTTATCTCCCTTAGAATAATCTTGGAGAAAGATCTCATAACATCTTTCTCTGCTGTAACCCATTCTAGCAATCACCATAGGAATGCCTTCATGAGTTAGTTCCTTAAACTTATAAAACCCTAATTCATTAACCCAATCCCCGAAAACTTTTGCCATTAATTGTGTTGAATTAGGCCCTTGGACTTGCAATGGAGATACGTCAGGTTCAATGATTTCTACGTCAAAATTATATCCAGCAGCAATCCCCTGTGCCCATAGTAGAGAATCTCCATCTGACAATGAAAACCAAAAGTGGTCCTCATCAATCTTTAGCATCACAGGATCATTGATAAATCCTCCTTTAAAATCCAGAAAAGGGGCATACATTGCTTGGCCTTTGGAACATTTTTTAATGTTTCTAGGCGTTAAAAATTGCGATAAAGCCTGGGCATCAGGACCCTTAATTTCAACCTGGCGTTCACAACCCACATCCCAGAGCTGCACACCATCAAGTAATTTTTTATAATCTTCCTCAGGTCCCTCAAAAGCAATGGGCAGATACATGTGGTTGTAGACTGTAAAAGCCTGTGCGCCATACTTAATCGTCGAGTCAAAATACGGGGACTTCCTGACTCGAGGGCTAAAAACTAATTTAGATGTCTTAAACATAATATAAAGTGCCGGTAATAATACTTAATAATACATAATAATTCGAATTTCATAGGAAACTAGATGAGGCTGGACTATTCACCCTTTTTATCTAAACTGTAAAAGTTCGAATTAGACAGGGAAACAATATCCTTAAGAATAAAGAAAATATAGATTGGACAAATTTTGCACTAACAGTCTTAGCAACTCTAGCCATACTAGCACCGATGTTTATTGCACCCATGGCCACTAATGAACTACTGGATCAAGCCTACGAGTGGGTTGCGAGCAATTTAGGTGTAATGTATTTGATCATGGGGCTCTTAACCCTTTTATTTCTATTGATTCTAGCTATTAGCAAATATGGAAAGATTGTATTAGGTCAAAAAGATGATCAACCAGAGTACGGTTTTTTTGGTTGGTCCTCTATGTTATTTTGCTGTGGTGTCGGCGCCTCTTTAATTTTGTACGGAACCACCGAGTGGGTAGACTACTATCTAAAACCACCTTTTGGAGCCGAACCCAGATCTAGTGAAGCAATTGCCTGGGCTTCAAGTTATGGGATGTTTCATTGGGGGATTATTGGCTGGGCAATTTACTGCTTCCCTGGTGTTGCCGTTGGTTACAATTATCACACCAGAAACTCGGGTAGCTTAAAAACAAGCACAGGATGTGAATCAGTCTTGGGTAATCAAAAATTAGCCCAATTAATAGATTTGATCTACATGATCGCGCTAGTCGGCGTTTTGGGGGCCGGTTTAGGTTTCACATCCCCAGTAGTGAGTGCAACAATCACCGAATTCTTTTCAATTGAGCAAAATCTATTACTTACTGTCTCATGCCTGTTGCTATGCATGGTAATTTATTCAATTAGTATCTATTTTGGGGTCGAGCAAGGCATACAAAGGCTTAGTAAATTTTGTGCTTTTATAGCCTTCTTTGTTTTGATATACATCCTAATCTTTGGACCAACTCTTTTTATAATCAAAAATTCATTTGAGAGTTGGATCTTTATGATCAAGAATTTTTTTACCATGAGTCTCGGCCCGCCACCATTAGGAAAGTCTGAATTCTCTAAAGCCTGGACTATATTTATGTGGGCTTGGTTCTTTGGTCTTGGCCCATTTGTCGGCATATTCATTGCAAGAATCTCCAGAGGGAGAACCATACGGACAATGATTCTAGGCAGTTTATTCTTTGGAACTCTAGGAACCTCATTGTTTTTTATGGTCATGGGCAACAATGCAATTTATCTAGAAACAAATGGCATCATGCCTCTCATCGATATATGGAGCAATGAGAGTCCAGCAGTTATGGTTTCAAGAAGCATATCTGGAATGGTTTTAGGGAAATGGATTCTTCCCTTTGTGGGAGTCTTTAGCCTTGTTTTCATGGCTACAACTTTTGACTCAGGAGCATACACCCTGGCCTCATCAGCCACTAAGAAAATGAAAGCTGGCGAGAATCCAGAAACTTGGAATAGAATCTTCTGGGCATTCTTTATTGCCTTACTGCCTTTGGCATTGCTAATAGGCGCAGCCGATTCTCCTGACCTTAAGGGGATTGAAAAATTAAAACCTTTTCAAACCATAGTGCTTTTAATCTCACCACCGCTCCTGATTGTGTATATAATCATGGCCGTTGGATTAATCAAAAGTATATTTCAAGACGAAAAAAGAGAAAGCTTATGAGCGATAATATCAAAACCCTAGAACAGACTTTAAACTCTGATGGTTTTGCAATAACTGCAGAAATTCCTGCACCTATTAGTGCCTCTGCAGTAGAGATGGAGGAAAAAATTGATTTACTAAAAGGTCATGTTCACGCAGTTAATGTAACTGATAATCCAGGTGCTACAGCGCATATGTCGAGTCTGGCTGGTTGCAACATTGTGAGAAACAAAGGAATTGATCCTATTTTCCAAGTCACCTGTAGAGACCGAAACAGATTAGCTATACAGAGTGACCTTATGGGAGCTTCAGCTCTAGGTATTAATAATGTTCTTACTCTGGCTGGAGATCCTATAAAAAATGGAGATCAAGCTGATGCGAAAGCAGTATTCGATATCAATTCAAAAAAAATTCTATCCATCATGCAATCCATGAATGATGATGGTGAAACGATGTCGGGCAGAGAGCTACAATCCAGATCAAAATTCTTCCCTGCTGGCGCTGCAATCATTCATGAACCAGAAGAAAACTGGGAACCAGTTGCTCTTAAAGAGAAGGCTGAGCTCGGGGCAAAATTTATACAAACGCAATTTTGTTATGATGTGGATTTATTAAAAACCTATATGAAATATATCGTTGATTCAGGGTTATCAGAACAACTCTTCTTTATTGTCGGAATCGGTCCGCTGAGAAGTGATAAATCAGCCAAGTGGATGAGAGATAAACTCTTTGGAACTGTAATCCCAGATAGCATGGTCCAAAGGATGGAACAATCAGAAAATCAAATAGAGGAAGGTATTGAGATTTGTGCGGAATTAATAAACCAATTCCAAGAAATTGACGGTGTTCATGGCGCCCACCTCATGGCGCCGAGAAACCTTTCCGCTATAGCGCCAACAGTAAAAAAAGCTGGGATAAAGATATAGGTCTAATTCAAGATTTACTGGCTAAGAAATCTTGCAGTCTATAGTAAAGCATGCCCAAAGACATGGCTGGACTAGAAAACCACTTTCCGCCTGGCAATTGAATATGCTTAATTTTTGACA
>Ga0208764_10002746_pt1 | contig 10959 bp, 10 predicted proteins | sample ETNtaG_18_FD_185762 | JGI IMG/M metagenome (GOLD analysis project Ga0208764, IMG submission 185762) | Marine microbial and viral communities from oxygen minimum zone, Eastern Pacific Ocean - ETNP201302SV91 (SPAdes) (version 2) | ecosystem: Environmental > Aquatic > Marine > Oceanic ... | reverse complement strand
GATAAAATTTAATGGGATAAACCTTCAAAAAACATATTGATTCTTTGGTTTAATTCTCCATTAGTTGTAGATGCTTTTAATATAATAAGTTTCCATTATGGCGTTGTAATTGCATGTTTAAAGTGTAGCTAGAATAAAAAATTATATTGTCGATAGATTGACGAGAAAATTCTTGACACTTATTAACAGAAGTTGTACAATTGCCGACGAGAGAGATAGAGTTTACTCACTATCCACTACCAAAGAACTAATCTAACACTAAAATGGAGGTTTTCAATGGCTGAAGTAGTTGCTAATACTGGAGTATCAAAAGATAAAGGATATCTATACTATCTAGGTAAAGATGGTAATGTTTGGCGTTCTCAAATGGCAAGGGCTGGTAAAGGTGGAGGCAATGCAACAAAGGTTGCTGATGCTGGTGTAACAAGAGAATCAGGATATCTTTACTTTATTGATAAAAATGGTAATGTTGCTCGTTCTCCAATGGCAAGAGGACGTAAGTAGTAATTTTAGTTATTTTTTATTAGAAAAAGGCTCTCTTTGTGGAGAGCCTTTTTTTTTATAGAACAATGTGTTAAGTTTAGTAAATTTGAATGGTGTTTAATATCAAGAATTCCTTGGTACTTTTGCGCCGTTAATTAAAACTATGAAGAAAACAATTATATATAGTATTACTCTTTTATTCCTTCTTCCTCTTAATGGGGATGATGGGTTACAATTATTTGGCTCAAAAAAAGGTAAAGAAAAAGAAAGTAATAGTAGTGGGAGCAACGCGCTCAGTAGTAATCAGAGGGATGAACCAACAGAAGATTTTTCAAGTACTGAAATTACTTCTAGGAAGAATATTGAATCTGTAATTCCTGTAAAGCGTATTCCTGGTGGTTGGGTATTTCGTGATGAATTACTTGCTCCATGGGAATCGAATTTGCCTGCAGTACTTTCAATTATACCTGACACAACAGTTGAAGTGGTCTACCATGATGATAATAGAACTACACGGGAAGGTTTTGTGTTACCAATAAAACGTGCTTCTGTAGAATTTCAATATACATCGAGATTAACTCACGAACTGATTATGTTGGATTTTGTTAATGTAGATTTTATCTATAGTACCACTAATAATAATGATTCACATTTTATACTTGAAGGGATTGTTAAAAAAGTAAAATTAAAGGATACAGGTTTTCCCCAGTTAGCAGCTTCAGATATTATAAAACATAAAGTCCTTATGGAGTATGGTACTCCTAAAGAATTCGATGGTGTGTGGCATATATATGAAGATATTAATTCCACCTATAAAGTTCGTGAGTTAGATGAACGTAATTTAAAAGTAGAATTGAAAAGTCTTAAAGTTGTTGATAAATTAGAAAAAGCCATAGATGATACATATTCTAAGCAAGGAATTGAGTATAAAAAACGTTTAATGGTACAGGGTATTGATATTTAAATCTGTATTATTGATATACTGGATTAAAAAAAGGCCTTTTCTGGGCCTTTTTTTCTTTACATTAAGTACTACTATAATTTTTGGTCAAAAAGAATATGTGCCCTTGATTTCAGATATTCAAATTGTAGGAAATATAAAAACCCATCATTCTATTTTAAAAAGAGAGATTCACCATCGTGTCAATATTTATTTAGATAGTACAATTGTACAAGAAGATAGGAATCGTTTGGATAATTTAGGACTATTTAGTGAGATTACTTGGAAAGTAGTACCTATTGAAGATGGAACTGCAATATTAATATTCACTGTTATTGAATCTATTTATTTTACTTCGCCTCTTGCATTTCCAACTTATAAAGAAGATACTGGATGGTCTATTGTTGGGTTATGGTACATCAATAATTTTAGGGGAATGAATCAATCATTTTCTTTAGGAGGAAGTATCGGTGGAGAAGATACCTACGGCCTTAATTTTACAGATCCCTGGATGTTTGGAGATCATGTGTCGCTTTCCTTAAATGTAGGTAAAACATTATACACTCATAGGTTTCTAGGTGAGGATATTAATATAAATAATATAGGTATTAAGGTGGGTAAATGGTTTGGAAAATCAATCAAAACATCAATAGGTGTTGATATAGAGTCAAAGACATTCTCAAAACAAGAAATTATGGCTGAATTCTTTTACCTTGCACCTAACGCAACAATAAAGTATGATACAAGAGATATTTTTTGGAATCCAGGGAAAGGAGTATTAGTTAGTCAAAGTATATTTCATAAAGAGGGAATTTATCCAAAAGATTTTCGAATGACTAATTTGACTCAATCTTTATCATGGTACCATGCACTTAATAATAAAGAAAAAAAACTTATTGTTGCTTTTAATGGTATTTTAAAAAATAAGATAGGTGATAGAGACAATTATTGGCTTGATTATTTTGGAAATTCATCTACAATACGTGGTTGGTCATTGCCAGATTCAAATCTTTATTTTTCAGGAAAGGAATTATTTAGATTTGGGCATGAATCAATTTATGGTTCTATTGAATTAAGACAGGAAGTTATACCCAAGCATGCTACTTCTATTGGTGCAGAATTAGGATTACTTATAGTCCTATTTGCTGATGTTGGTCTGATTTCGGACCAATGGAAGTATCTAAAAGATCAATTACCTATTTATGGTTTTGGTACTGGTATACGTGTGCCATTTCCATTGATAGGCTCGATTAGACTTGATTATGGATGGGGATACAGAGATGGGAAGTGGAATACTGGGGCTATACATTGGGCAATTGGTCAGAAATTTTAGAGGGTTTATGGAAGAGGATTTTCATTTGGTGCTAGAATACCGCCTGAAATAATTGTTTTTAATCCTTTTTCTACTGACATTCCAGTTGGTATTGTATCTGACTGCGGAATTAATAAGAAAAAACCAGAAGTAGGGTTTGGTGTTGTAGGTACAAATAAATGGTAATATGGTATGCCATCTGTACTTTTTGAGCTACCACTTATAAAAGCCATGGTCCATAATCCATTGCGAGGATATTGAATATAAACAGCACCTTCAAAAGCATCCATTGAACCAGTAGTAAAGGTATCTGTAATCTGTTTTAATGTAGTATAGATCATGTTTACAATAGGAACCTTTTTTACTATTTTTTCACCAATATTGAAAATTTTCCGACCTAAATAATTAGTTAATAACAAGCCGAGTATATAAATCAGAATGATGGTAAGAATTATTCCGAGTCCAGGGATATCTATATTAAACTGTTTTAATAATGGATCTGATATATCTTCTAGAGCAGTGAATAGAAATTTGATTACAATAAATGTAAAATAAAGGGGTAATAGTGTAGCAAGCCCTAGAAATAATTTTGATCTAAAATTTTGAATGATCGCATTCATAAGTAAGTAAAATTAATTGAGTTTTTATGATAATTAAAAGATACTAATTAGAGATAAAAAAATTTGAGTTCTCATGTTTAAGGAGAAATAATTTTTTATCAATGCCTCCACTATAACCACCTAAAGTCCTATTAGAAGAAATAACTCTATGACACGGTATGATTATTGGGATAGGGTTTTTTGCATTTGCTGTTCCAACAGCTCTTGTAGCATTATGGTTTTTTAATTCTACAGCAATTTTTTGATAAGATTTTGTTTGCCCAAACTTTATTTTTGATACTTCATTAAGTACACTTTGATAAAATGGTGGCATATTTAATTCAAAAGGTAAGGTGAAGGTTTTTCTCTCTGAATAAAAGTACTCATTTAGTTCTTTAATTGCCTGTGTAGTTACTGGATGCCATTTCTTTTTAGGTAGTTTTATGTTATTTCTTAGAGTGTTTAAGAATGTAATGCTCAATAAAGCCGTTGAGTTAGTACAAATTTCGAGGCATCCAATCGGTGAATCTATTATTGCAATATTATTCATTGATGTTAATATATAAAGAACATATGATATTCATACTTTCTCCAAAAGTAAGAGAATTATTTATCAAGTTTTATTAAATCCATCTACATCATATGTCATATAAAATTAAAGTAATCCATAAAAGGATAATAATATATTGAGTTGTATAAAAAATGCCAATTTTAGAACAGCACTTAAATAAAATAGTTTATTTAGTTAAATTTTTTTATGATTTTGACATTCTAATTATAACGGGGCTTGCAACAAATATACTGGAATACGTACCTATAATAACACCAATAATCATAGCAAAAGCAAAAGTGTGAATTACTTCACCTCCAAAAATAAATAAGATAAAAACCACAAAAAACGTGGTGAGAGATGTAACAATTGTACGGCTTAATGATTCATTGATGCTTTGATTGACAACAGAATTTAAGGGAGAATTTTTTTGGAGTTTAACATTCTCTCTAACTCTATCAAATATAACGATTGTATCATTTAGAGAATATCCAACGATTGTAAGAAATGCAGCTATAACTGCTAGGGATATTTCGTAATCAAGAATAGAAAACACCCCTACAGTAATTAAAACATCATGTGCTAAAGCTGTGATCGCCCCTACCGCATATTTAAACTCAAATCGAATTGATATATAAATTAATATTAATAATAATGCACTAATGATAGCCATAACTGCATCACCTCTTAATTCTGCTCCAATTTTAGGGCCTACCTTTTCTATAGATAAAACAAAATCAGTTTTATTTTGAGGAACTAGCTGTGGATAAACTTGCGCCAATTTCTCAACAATTTTATTTGAAAATTTTTCAGGCTCATTATCTAAACTTGCTAATCGAATTGCAACATTTGATTCATCACCAAATTGTTTTATTTCGGCCTTACTAAAATCAAAATTTTGCCCTTCAATTATAACATTATCCATCGCAGAACGAATTTTGTTTATATCAATTGGCTCAATAAAATTTACTGCGACTAAAGTCCCTCCTTTGAAATCAATACTTAATTTTGGTCCGCCATTTACTACCAGTGAGATAACACCGACAAGGATGAGTAGTAGAGATGCAAATCCCCCCAACCGAGAATGGTTCATAAAATTAATATTTGTATCTTTGATGATTCTCATTTTAGATACTTAATGTAGTAATAGTTCTTTTTGCAGCGTATGCACTGAAAATTGTACGTGTAATATAAATTGCTGTAAACATACTTATTAAAATTCCCCAGAATAGCACAGTTGCAAATCCCTTGATTGGCCCTGTACCAAATTGATAGAGAACAAGAGAAGCAATCAAGGTAGTTACATTGGCATCAATAATAGTAGTAATAGCGCGATCGTATCCTGCATCAATAGCTGCTTTTGGAGTTTTACCTTTTCGTAATTCCTCTCTTATACGCTCAAAAATAATTACATTGGCGTCTATAGACATTCCTACTGTTAAGATAAGTCCTGCAATACCTGGAAGAGTAAGTGTGGCTTGCAAGGAAGCAAGGACAGCAAGGACTAAGATGATATTCCAAATCAATGCAAAATTTGCTACAGTACCAGCAAGCTTGTAATAAGTAAACATAAAAATTAATACCACAATAATTCCAAATATTACAGCTTGTGTTCCTTTGGTGATTGAATCTGCACCGAGACTAGGGCCAACAATCCTCTCTTCAATTATTTCTACTGGAGCGGGTAGCGCACCAGCTCTTAAAATAATGGCAATATCTTTTGCTTCATTTATATTTGCAAAACCCTCTATCTGAGTTCTTCCTCCAGGAATTTTTTCACGTATTGATGGCGCCATATGAACTTTTTTATCTAAAACAATAGCAATTCTTTCGCCTACATTAGCACCCGTTACGCGCGACCAAGTCCTGGAACCCTCACTGTTCATTGTTAACGAAACAACGGGCTGACCGGCAGTGCCACCCCCCAATGAACCCAGATCTGCTCGAGCTTCTTCAACTATACCACCAGTTAATTCAGGTCTACTCTCAAGATAATAAAGACGATAAAATTTTTCATTTCCATCGGGATTTATTGATTGTGCTTCTTGGCTAAGAAGGAATTGGCCATTTGCATTATCTAACTTTTTTTGAACATCATCATTCTCTAGTAATTTTTTAAAAGAATAAATATTTTTTTCTTCTATACCTATATTACCAGGCAATGCTGTTAATAGGCTTGAAAATTGAGACTCTTTGAAAATATCATCAATATTATCTTGCACTGAAGCATCATTAGAAGATGCATCATTTTCATCAAAAAGTTCAGAGACAGGTGTTGCTTCATTTTCTACTTTTTCATCCAATTCAGTTTTATTTTGAGAAGATTCATCGCTTCTTTCAGGGGTATCTATAATATCAGAACTAGTTTGAAAAACATTATCTAATTGGGCTATCATTTCATTTGTTAATGCATTATTTTTAACCAAATAAAATTCAAGTAAGGCTGTACTCTGCAAAAGTGCTCGAGCCCTTTCAGAATCTTGGATTCCAGCCAGCTCAACAACAATTCTATGCTGACCTTGTTTTTGGATTGTTGGTTCAGATACTCCAAACTGGTCGACCCGATTTTGTAAAATCTCAAGCACGCGGTTGATAGCATCATCAGCTTCTTCTGATAATTTATTCATAATTTCATCTATAGATGCCCCATATTCATAGAAATAGCGTGAAAGTTTAATCCCATCAATTGCTACTTCATCTCTAAAGGCATTGAAAAAATCTAAATCAGGATTTAATGACCTTTGTTTGGCATTAAAAATCACTTGTTCTAAACGTTCATCTTTCATGGATGCAAGATTGCTTACTAGAGTAGGTATGTCAGCTTCTAACACAATGTACATGCCGCCTTTTAAATCCAGGCCTTGTTTTATAATTCGTGACTCAACTTGATCAAGATCTCCAACTGCACGTAACATTTCTTTTTTCTCATCCGACATATTCTGATATTGCCAGGTTGGGAATAATGTATACATTGCCCAGGCAAATATAATTCCAATAATTAAATATCTAGGTGTTAGCTCTTTATGCATATAAATATTTTATATTTTCACTCTAAAAACCGGTGAATATACTTTATGCAATCTCTGGTAGCAAGGAAACAGACATTTAAATTAATTAGTAATAATTTTCATATTTCTACCAACTTTTATAAAAGTATTAATTGCCTTATCTAGGTGGTCTTGATTCATAGCTGCAGAAATTTGCACTCGAATTCGAGCTTTCCCCTTAGGCACTACAGGGAAATAAAACCCTACAACATAAACTCCTTCATTTAACATTGCTTCAGCCATTTTTTGAGCAACAACAGCATCATAGAGCATGATAGGAACAATTGGATGAGTGCCTTTAAGTATATCAAATCCTGCTTTGGACATTTTCCCCCTAAAATATTTAGTATTTTTTTCTAATCTATCTCTGAAATTTGTAGTTAGAGAGATCATATTGAGTGCTTCGATGCCAGCGGCGACAATTGCTGGAGCAAGTGTGTTAGAAAAAAGATAGGGACGGGATCTCTGTCTTAGAAGATCAATTATTTCTTTGCTCCCTGTGGTAAAACCACCAGATGCGCCACCTAATGCCTTACCAAAAGTGGATGTAAAAATATCAATCTTATTCATTACTCCATGGTATTCAGCTGAACCTTGACCAGTTTTACCAAGCAGTCCTGTCGCATGACTATCATCCACCATTACCATTGCATCATATTTTTCTGCTAATTTTGTGATTTGATCTAATTTTGCAATATAACCATCCATAGAAAATACGCCATCAGTAGCAATCATTATCTGACGCGCTCCATTTGCTTCAATAAGTTTCTTTTCAAGATCTGCCATATTGTTATTTTTATAGCGTAATCGTCGGGCTTTACAAAGGCGAATACCATCTATAATCGATGCATGATTTAAAGCATCAGAAATGACAGTATCATTTCTATTTAATAGAGTTTCAAAAAGTCCACCATTTGCATCAAAGCATGATGTATATAAAATGGTATCTTCAGTTCCAAAAAATTTAGATATTTTTTTTTCCAATGTTTTATGTAGATCTTGTGTACCACATATAAATCTAACCGATGCCATTCCAAAACCATGATTATTCATGGCTGATATTGCTGATTTTATTAAATCTGGATGATTTGCTAGGCCTAAATAATTATTTGCACAAAAATTGAGAACTTTTTTGCCTTTTTCTGTAATTATTTCAACACCTTGGGGCGTGGTAATCGTCCGTTCTTCTTTATAAAGACCATCTATCTTTATTTTATTGAGAATTTCTGAAAAATATTTTTTATTATCTACCATTCAAGGACTACTTTTCCACAATTCCCAGATTCTATTATACTGAATGCTTCATTATATGAATCTATAGGTAATCTATGAGTTAATACTGAAGATATATCTAACCCACTTTCTAGCATTTGAGTCATTTTATACCAGGTTTCATACATTTCTCTACCATATATACCTTTAACGTTAAGGCCTTTAAGGATGATATTATCCCAATTAATCTTTGTAGATTTGGGAAGGAGACCTAGAAGAGAAATTTTTCCGCCATGATACATATTTTCCAACATACTATTTAATGCTTCAGGTTTACCTGACATTTCTAACCCAATGTCAAAACCATTTGTCATATTCAATTCAGGGTAGAATTCATTAATAGAGTTTTTAGATATATTTATCGACTTTGTGGCACCCATCAGGTTAGCTAAGTTTAACCGATAGTCACATATATCAGTTATGACTACATTCCGAGCACCAACAAAATTACAAATAGAGACCGCCATCAAGCCAATTGGACCAGCGCCAGTGATTAGGACATCTTCTCCTACCATTCCATAGGATAGCGCAGTATGAACTGCATTTCCAAATGGATCAAAAAATGCAGCAATTTGAGATGGGATATTATCATGGATTAGAAAAATATTTGATTCAGGGATCACTAAATATTCTGCAAATGCACCACTACGGTTAATTCCGATACCAATTGTTTTGTGACATAGATGCCTTTTACCTGCTCTACAGTTTCTACAGTGGTCACATGTTATATGTCCTTCCCCTGATACACGTTGTCCAGAGGTATAATTTTTTACTCCTGGGCCAACTTCTTTAATGATTCCAGAAAACTCATGACCAATTATTAAAGGTAATTTTAGGTGACGCTGAGCCCATTCATCCCAAGAATAAATATGCAGGTCTGTCCCACATATGGCAGTATGAGTAATTTTTATTTTAACATCATTATTACCGCATTGAGGCTCAGGAACATTTTCTAACCAAATTCCTCTTTCAGGTAACTTTTTGACCAATGCTTTCATAAATAAAAAATCTAATTATTGTAAATTATGCTAACCATAAGTTAATGAAATTTGAATTGGAATTAATTTGTTTATCCACTATTACAAGCAATTGATTAAGCTCTTATATATGATAAATTTTACCGCAGTATTTTTGTTTTTATATATCAGATGTCCAATATTTTAGCATTTTCAAATCAAAAAGGTGGGGTGGGAAAAACCACAACCGCGGTTAACGTTGCTTTAAGTTTAGCAGTGACGGAGGTTAAAACTTTGTTAATTGATCTGGATCCTCAGTCAAACGCAACTACTGGTCTTACGGACCTTTTTGAAACACAAAATGGCAACATTTATGATGTTCTTGGAAGAGGTGAAGATATAAAGAAAGCCATTACAAATACTTCGTTTTCTCATCTTGACATTATTGGATCTACAAATGACTTGGTAGGTGCTGAAATAGAATTAGTTAGTATATTGGCACGCGAATATCAATTGCAAAAAGAATTAAAAAAACTCAGAAAAAGTTATGATATTATTATAATTGATTGCCCTCCTTCACTTGGTCTTTTAACCATTAACGCTTTAGTAGCATCTAATGCATTGATTATCCCAATTCAATGTGAATATTATGCGCTTGAAGGATTAGGACAATTATTAAATACAGTACGCTTAGTTCAAAGTCACTTAAATAAAAAATTAGAGATTATTGGTATTGTAATGACTATGTATGATAGTCGATTAAATTTGTCGAAACAGATTGTAGAAGAAGTAAACTCTTTTTTTAAGGAAAAATTGTTTAAAACATACATACATCGTAATGTACGCCTAAGTGAAGCACCCAGTTTTGGAAAACCTGCGCTCTTATACGATGCAAATTCAATCGGTGCACAAAATTATATGAGTTTAACAGAGGAGATCCTTCAGCGTGTCAGTTAATAGGTTAGGAAAAGGTCTCAAAGCATTAATCCGATCTGAGGAAGATCAAAATGATACAGGTCCAATTAAAACAGCTGTAACTGAAATTGCTTTAAATGATATTCATCCTAATCCGAATCAACCCAGAAAACACTTCGATAAAAATGCGCTCAATGAACTTGTTGCATCTATTAAAGAGAAAGGCTTAATAACACCTATCACTGTTAGAAGATTAGGTTTAGGGTATGAATTAATTGCTGGCGAAAGACGCTGGAAAGCAGTAAAAAAAACAAAAAATAAAACAATTCCTGCTTATATAGTTTCAGCAAAGAGTGATGCTGAAATTATGGAAATGGCTTTAATAGAGAATATTCAAAGAGAAGACCTAAATGCATTAGAAGAATCAAATGCTTATGCTATATTAAACTCTACATATGGCATGTCCCATGAATCCATTGCTAAAGCTGTCGGGAAAAAAAGAGCAACTATTTCAAATTCATTACGTTTATTAAAATTGCCACCTGAAATCCAAAACAGTTTAATCAATGGCCAAATTTCAGCAGGTCATGCTCGCGCTATCTTGCAGATGAAAGATGTGAATAAAATTTTGAATTTTTGGAAAAAAATAATTGAAAAAGATTTAAGTGTTCGACAATCAGAGGCATTAGTAAAAAAAAGTAAAATAAAAAAGAAAGTTAGACCGCATTCTACAAATTATCAGATAAAATCTATTGAAAATAAATTAATTGAGATATTGGGGACCAAGGTAAAAATTAAAACTGAAAAAAATGGCGGTTTGATTGAAATCTCATATTTTTCTGCTGATGAACTCGAAAGATTAATTGACCTTATAGATTCAATTAA
>Ga0208764_10002745_pt1 | contig 10960 bp, 8 predicted proteins | sample ETNtaG_18_FD_185762 | JGI IMG/M metagenome (GOLD analysis project Ga0208764, IMG submission 185762) | Marine microbial and viral communities from oxygen minimum zone, Eastern Pacific Ocean - ETNP201302SV91 (SPAdes) (version 2) | ecosystem: Environmental > Aquatic > Marine > Oceanic ... | reverse complement strand
CATCGCTGCTACTTCAGACGGTGCCCAAGCCTCCCAGTTATCCCAAGCGACTGCATCCCCTGTCCAATCGAGAGATATTGCCATCGAAGTGTTTTGCCGGTTAACGATGCTAAACTCACCATTCGGTATCCTCGACGAGAGGGTTCCAGGGTTGACCATGACATCCGGCCCCTCGACCACTCTGTACGAGGCGAACATAGTCGTTCCTCGGCACAGCGCCAGCCAGCCCGATGCGTCGAATCTGAGGGTCGCGTTACCAATCTCTCCAGCCGGAATAAGTATCGACGAGTGGTCAGCGAGGTCCCTGACCCAGTCGCCACTGGCGTTGACTTCGGCGATTACGTCAGTGGAGGGGCAGAAGGCCGAGCCAGACTCGCCCCGGGCTATCGCGTACTCAGAGTCCGACACAAACCACTTGGGGATGCGCCACTCGCCGTTGGAGACTTGGATTATGGGTTGAGTGCCCTCGACTGGCAGAAACAGGACGTCGTTAGGTAGGTTTTCGCGGGACAGGGAGATAGAGGGGCCCATCCTGCGATACTGATTGTCCCGCAACGATAGAGATTGCAATGCGCCCTCGTGACCTCTCATGCACAAATCATGAATTCCAGGGCCTAGAGAGGTCTCATTCTCAAATGACCAGAACGGATTGTTATTCGTCAGGTTGACGTAATCGTCCTCGGACACCATAATCTCGACGCAGATTCTAGGAGTCTGTGTGTCCTCTACCAACACCCAGAGCGGGTCTATCGGTGAAGTCACCTCTGTCGGCTGGAACACTATGGTATACTCAGAGACGTGATTAGCGACATCGAGAAGGATAACCAGTCTGAATGTCTGCTCACTAGCCTCCATTTGATTACGATTCATGCTGATCGATACACTACTGGGAGAGGCCTGAGTAATATCATCGAAACGACATACTTCCCTTTCGTCCATGCACTCTGAATCAATCTGCCAACCTCCAAACGGGGCTCCTTCTATGCGCATCTGTAGCCAGCCGGAGACAGGCATCACTCCGACTGGTTCTAGCGTCAACTCGATCTCGGCACTCCCATTTTCAAAAGAAATATGTGTGGGCCAAGATTCGGTTGACAGGCCTTTGTCCCAATCCTCCATCTCATAGCTGGGTTCGAGGCCTGGGTATCCAAGCAGGAGGATGACCAGCGTCAATGAGGCAATCTGTCGCATCTGAATCTCGTCGATTCCAGCATACTCATCGACAATGTAAGGAGATGGCATCTGCTCGGGACTGAATCTGCGCCATGCAGCGATGGCGGCCAGTAGGAGCCAGGGCCAGTATTCCGTACTGATGAAGATGAGTAGCGTGAAACCAAGAGTAGCGATGAAAATGGACGTCTGATTGCTGCCTTCCTGCATGTCTTCTGGACCGATTATGGCGTGCAGTATCCGGTCTCCTGGGAACCCCGGAATGGGGAGTATGAGGGCCCATCCTGCAAGCGAGAGCGCGATGCCAGCCAGCCCAGTAGGATGTATCCACTGGAGTTTCAGCGCCACGTCAGAAGATAGTATCACGGAGCCAAGGATATCCACTAAGAAATTAGTGTCGACCACTATTGGGGCTGTCTCATAGGCAGGTGGCTGATTGGGAGTCATGCCGAGTCCAAGGACGGTTAGTATAGAGCCACAGACGAACATTACCGTCGGCGTGGTCAGTTCGATGAATCCAAGAGCACGTCTATTGGGAATGGGGTTCAGGTCAGGCCTCATCTGGCCGATAGCAGATATCAGACTGAATGGCCATTCAGGTGACATCACAGGGAAGGCAAGTGGAATTAGGTGATTCGATTCAACCTCGAACGCGTCCGATACGAAGATGCGGGCGTAACTTGCGAGTAGAACTGATCCCACCACAGGAAGGGCGAAGAACACAAGAGAGGTCTGCAGAACTGCTGATTCAAAAGTCGCCGAGGTGGGATTGAGGTGAGTAACCCAGAGGGCTCCTGCCATGGTCACAAACCCAGTGACTAGGACCCATACCAGAGCCTGTTGCCAAGCCGGCATCACCATCACTTGCGACGGCAGTCCCCCAACGCTGAGTAGAGGTGGGTCTCCCTCATCTAACACTGCGATCAAACTGAGATCCTTGAGGTGCCTATTCAGCGAACGCAAGGATGCACTAGGACTTCGGCCCTCTCTGCCGTTGACTTCCCATGAGTACTCTGCCAAGCCCTGACTACCGAGGACGAAGTACCTCGAGCAGATTACCTCGAGAAGTTCGTGTTGGTCCCATGTCTCGGTGTCCAGTAGGTGAATTTTGGCCTCAGTCATGGTGGCCCCTCGAGATTGGGTCGGGGAGGTCCGTTTTGACCTCTCGCACGAGCGCGCGGCGAACGGAGTTCGCCGTTTCACTTGTTCTTGAAGCGTTTCAGACGGAACGTCTCCTCGCGCTCCATCTCCTCGAGGCGAAGTTGGATGAAGTTCCGTGCATCTTCCATCTGGGGGATGACTACGTACTCAAGCGCGTTGACTCGACGCTTGGTCGCCTCAATCTCGACAAGGAGCCTCTTCAATGTCGCTTCCATCTCGGCGGCCTTGACAATCTTCTCGATTAGAGTGGAATACGAGTCGGACGCATCGTCTATGTATGCCGAGCCTCCGATTAGTCCGGTGCCCCTCTCATCTATTGAGGTGGTCAAGTTAGTCCCGACCACACTCGGCACAACCACTCCCATGATGTTGCGTGGTGTCACAGTGACTTCGGGGTGGCGTGAGATGGCTATGGCCGCACTCTTGACAGCGAGACCGCCTTCAATGGCACTGGCCAAGCTGATTGACTGAACTGCTTCCCTGTAAGTGCCAACGAGCTCCTCGCGGGCCTCTATCATCTCGGAAAGAAGGGTTCTGAACTCATGGAATAACCCATCCCGCTTCATCTTGAGTAGGTTGTAGCCATTCTGAGTTTGCTTGATGCGTCGCTTGAGGTTAATCAGCTCGGATCTGGTCGGCTTGATGTCCAGAGCCATGTTTTACCTCCTCAGCGCCCTCTATCTACGGTTCACGACTTACTCTCGGTCGGGTGGTACTTGTCTATCCACTTCTGGTCCAGCCTGACGAGGTACTTCGTATCGATATTGGTCAAGAGATCCCACGCGAGGTCGAGTGTGCCCTCTGCTATCGGGCGGTCCTCGTCACGACTTTGCCTGAGGAACTGGTCCTCAAAGATATCTGCAAACTTCAGCAACTGTAAGTCACGCTCGTTGAGCGCGTCCTCACCGACAATAGCCACCAATCCTCTGAGTTCCCTACCTCCTGCATAGGCAGCATAAAGTTGGTCAGAAACAGACTTGTGGTCCTCTCGAGTCTTACCCTCACCAATTCCTGCGTTCATCAGCCTCGATAGAGACGGTAGAACGTTAATTGGAGGGTAAATTCCCTTTTGATGAAGTTCTCGAGAAATCACAATTTGTCCTTCAGTGATATATCCAGAAAGATCAGGTATTGGATGTGTTATATCGTCTCCTGGCATAGTTAGAATTGGAAACTGAGTAATGCTCCCTTTCTTGCCCTTCACCATTCCTGCTCTCTCGTATAGCATAGCTAAGTCAGTATACATGTATCCAGGATATCCACGTCTTCCAGGAACTTCCTCACGGGCAGCTCCGATTTGCCGTAGAGACTCGCAGTAATTTGTCATGTCAGTGTAGATAACGAGAACGTGATAATCGTGCTCGAATGCCAGATACTCAGCGGCAGTAAGAGCTAGCCTCGGAGTAATCAGGCGCTCAACCGCAGGATCATCGGCCAGATTCACGAAAAGTGCTGCATTCTCCAGTGCACCAGTTCTCTCAAGATCGTGTACGAAGAAATTGTACTCCTCGGCAGTGATTCCCATGGCGCAGAAAACTACGACGAAGTCGTCGTCACTGCCCACTAGTTTGGCTTGCCTAGCAATCTGCAATGCTATGTCGTTGTGAGGCAGACCAGATGCCGAAAATATCGGTAGCTTCTGGCCACGAACCAGACTTGTGCAGGCATCGATGGCCGAGATCCCTGTCTGGATGAACTGCTCTGGGCTTTCACGACTGAAAGGATTGATGGCGGCACCAATGATGTCGGCCATTTCCTCGGCCACAATCTCTGGACCTCCATCTCTAGGTTTTCCCGCGCCGTCTAGAATGCGTCCGATTAGTCCTTTGCTAACAGGGAGTTTGAAGACATCTCCGAGGAATTTAACCCCGGTCTGCCTGTCTACGGATGCGGTTCCCTCGAAGACCTGTACGATAACCTGATCATCGCTAGTATCCAGCACCTGTCCGTTCTTCATTGTCCCATCTGAAAGTCGTAGTTGTACAATCTCGCCATAGGCTACAGGCTCTGTCTTCTCTAGGAAGACCAATGGTCCCTTTACATCAGTAATTGTTCTGTATTCTTTTCCGCTCATTCATGGCACCCCCTTAGTTGTCCTCCATAGTCCCAGCAATCTGCTTAGTCATCTTGCCGAGCAATTCTCCAATGCGTTCTGCATAGCCCTCCTCAAAACGACCTCTCATCAGGTCAGTACGCGCGGGGACGTTGACTACATCCTCTAGGCCAGCGCCGCCGGCCATTGCTTTCTCGGACTCTTCTTGGAAAGTCAAGATGGCCTTAGCCATCTCGTATTGGAGGCCCAATTGGCTGAATGTATCGACATCATGGAAGGCGTTTTGCTGCAGGAAGAATTCGCGTATCATTCGTGCAACCTCAAGTGTCAATTGCTGGTCCATAGGAAGTGCGTCGGAGCCGACTAGTTGCACAATCTCCTGAAGCTCGGCTTCTACTTGGAGGAGGCTGCTAATTTTTGTTCGTACCTCGGGGTAGTCACTGGCTATGTTATCTCGGTACCACTGATCCAACGCCTGTGGATACAAGCTGTAAGAACTCAACCAGTTAATCGCTGGGAAATGTCGCTGCCTTGCTAAACCTGCATCGAGCCCCCAGAACACCTTGACTATCCTCAGAGTGCCCTGACTGACTGGTTCCGATATGTCACCTCCGGGAGGAGAAACGGCACCAATGACTGAAACCGATCCGTCGCCTCCACCTAGAGTCTGAACTCGGCCTGCTCGCTCGTAGAACTCGGCTAGTCGGCTTGATAGGTAAGCTGGATATCCTTCTTCTCCGGGCATCTCTTCAAGGCGAGAAGAAATCTCTCGCATGGCCTCAGCCCACCTACTGGTAGAGTCGGCCATTAGGGCTACATCGTATCCCATATCTCTGAAGTACTCGGCGATTGTAATGCCAGTATACACAGATGCCTCACGTGCGGCAACTGGCATGTTAGAAGTATTGGCTATCATGGTGGTCCTGTTCATCAGTGGTTTTCCTGTGTTGGGATCCATCAAATGAGGGAACTCAGTAAGAACTTCTGTCATCTCATTACCGCGCTCCCCACAGCCGATATAGACAACGATCTGCGCATCTGACCACCTGGCCAACTGCTGCTGAGTAACTGTCTTTCCAGCACCGAAAGGACCGGGGATACCAGCAGTACCTCCCTTGGCCAGAGGGAATAGGAAGTCGAGGATTCTCTGACCGGTTATCAGAGGCACATCTGGAGCATTTTTCTGAATGAATGGTCGAGGAGTTCTCACAGGCCACTCCTGCATCATTGCTATCTCAGTTCCATCTTCTAGTGTACAAACAGTAGTTGTAACATCGAATTCACCAGACTGGATGCTGGCGATTTTTCCGGATTTTCCAGGGGGCACCATAATTCGGTGCTCGACGGTTTCAGTCTCCTGTACAATTCCTATAATCGAACCTCCGGACACCTCATCGCCAACGGAAACGCTAGCGTTGAATTCCCACTTCTTTGAAAGATCGAGCCCATCTGCGTCGACACCACGGGTGATGAACACACCCATAGTTTTCTCGAGATCCTCAAGAGGTCGTTGAATACCATCATAAATCTGTGTCAGCAACCCTGGACCTAGCTTAACGGACAAGGTCTGTCCTGTCCTAATCACTGGCTCGCCAGGTTTGACACCCGATGTTTCCTCATACACTTGTATGACCGATTGTTCACCGTGTAATTCGATTACTTCTCCCATCAGTCCCTCATCGCCAACTCGCACCACTTCGTACATTCTCGGCGAGATGCCGACGGCCGTGACGACCGGTCCTGAGATTCTGTAAATTAATCCGTTTTCTTCACTCATTTCTTCACTTCCTTATCCTTGTAATATTGGAATCTATTTCCAGAGGTCAACACCTAGTGCCGACTTGATGGACTCTCGGAGGGTGTTGTCCTCTTCTGTCCCTATGCCCAGTACTGTGGGCGATATGCTATCGGACATGCGCTGTCTGAGCTTGTCCGACATGCGAGTCAGGTCGGCTGCATCAACAACGATGATGCCAACCTCCTCCTCATCGAGCATCGATTGGAGGGTCTGACCCATCTCCTCATCGTTCTCGGGGTTATGCAGGCGCATGATACCCGCTAGTTGGAATCCAAGGGTGAACTCGGGGGAGCCTACTATCGCTATCTCCATCTTCTCACCTCAGAATGCCATGTGCGCTTCTATTACATCATCCGAAAGTCCGACCGCCTTGCCGCGCACCAACAGGCGGAGATTCTGGACTTCGAGCACTTTGCTCTCAAGATAGTAAATGAGTGGAAATGCTGAGAGTGGATTTAGGTGGCTCATTCGCCTCAGATCTGCTCTTCTCTCTGATGCGAGATAACTGACTACTGGATCGAAGCCGCCGTGCTCATGAGACTCCTTGAGTGCCCCCTCTAGTTCAGCGGTCTCCATATTGGATCTTCGTAGGACCTCCATCAGTGCGTCCTCCGTGTCCGCCTGGGAAGCGCTACGGAGTAGGTTGCCCTTCAGTGCCCTGCCTCCCTCCAAAATCAGACCTGCTCTCTGCTCAGCAGATAGGTTCTGACGTAGGGCCCGTAGCAGGTTCACAATATTACGATGGTCAATCTCGGTACGGAGATATCCCAACAGCAAACTGTGGCTCTGTCCACTGGTTCTCAGTGCAGAAATTGCTTCGTGGTAGTAGTGACGATCGAGTGCGTCCTCATATTCCTGTAAACGTGTGTCAGCGTCGAGGTCAGATATGGCTGACCCCCAAGGGGTTCCGCGCATTGCAGCGGCGGCTTCCTGTAGATTTTCACTCTGGCGAGCAATATCTAGCCAACTGACATTGAGTTCATTCTCATCAGGCAGCACCGAATTGGACAGGTTCTCAACTGTTATTCCGCCGTTGACGGCACGGAGTACCGCTTTGGCGTTACTATACGAAAAACGAAGGGCAAAAACAGAGACAATTCTCTTGAGTCGCCCTTGACAAAAGCCCATGACCTCTGTTAGTTCTCTGTCTAGATTGTGACTCAGGGCCGCCTCAACGAGATCTGCGCCGCTGAGGCGAGCTGAATAGATATCTAGCTCTCTGCGATAGTCGAGTTCTCCGATGCTGGCGGCGATGGTGTCCGGGCCGCTCTTCATCAGTTGGCGGAGTCTGGTCTCGTCGAGCAACTTGGCCTTCCTGGCCTTGCTGCGGGCCGAGGCGTTAGCCCAGTTACCCTTCCCGACTGCTATCTCCGCCATTGCTTTCCCCTCATTCTCCGAATAATTTGTTGTTGATTTCTCCGAGGCTTGCTTCCCATGCGTCACGCAGCCTCCCTTCGAATCGGTAGTCCATCAGGACGGAGCCATCTGGACTCTCGAGCACGAAGCCCCCTAGTCCATCGATGTCCCCCCCTATCTGGAAATCGTGATATTCTCCAAAGGTTTCTGAGAAGTCTGTCAGGATTTCGCGGTCCACTGCTACCGGACGTAGGATCATGTCATCTCCAGATTCCGCAGTAGCCATCTCTATCAAAGATTCGAGTATATCCACTCTACCTTTCAAATCGGCTTTACCGACCTGCGACATGACTTCCGACCACGTCGCGTCGAGCTCCGTTCTGCGTACTACAAGAAGGCGTTTCTGGTTCCTCTGGCGCGCAGCAGCGATGCTCTCCACTGCAATCCGGTCGCTCATCTTTTCAGCCTGATTAATCGCTGCATCACGGTACTCAGCGACTGAATCTTTGGCCTCATCGCCAATGCGCTTAGCCTCGGCCTTAGCCTCTTTCAAGACTACCTTAGCCTCGGCCTTGGCCATTGATTCAATCTCACTTGCTAATTTGTCCAATGACATATGTGACTCTCCATTATCTGCCTAGTCCCAAACGACCTACAGTAGGTAGATCGAAAGGAAACCGAACAGAACGATAGTCTCAGGCAGTACGGTGAACAGAAGTGCCAAACCGAACTTACTGTCGTCCTCGGCAATCATACCAACGGCGGCTGCGCCGATTGGTCCTTGCGCAAGACCGGTTCCTATTCCACAACCAGCCAGCGCAATACCTGCGCCGAGCTTGGCCATGGTGTCCTTCTCGTTTACTGCATCCGCTTCCTGGGCAGTTGCGACACCAGCGACCAAGGTCGCGATGAACACAGCCATCATCAGGCGGTATACCATTCTCATTCTCTTGTTTTCCATGTTTTTTCCTCCGTATTTTTCTCACTTTGTGAGTGTTATTCGACCTCTACCTTGTTCGGCTTGAAACCGAACGCCTCGAAGGGCAGGCCGCTCCCCTCGTAGAACTGCATCATCCACTCGACGAAGTGCAAACGCACTGTGTGGATATTTGGACTGAATACGCCCAGCACTAGGGCGAAGAGTTGTACAAGTAGCCAGCCAACAAACATTACTGGCAATAATACGATGTCAATAGTAGATGCATGGCCTAAGTCGGAAAGCGTGTGGGCCATGCCCTCGTAAATCATCTCGTTTCCAGTGGCGGCAATCTTCACGCCCACTACTCCGACTGCGAACAGCCTGACATAAGAGACTACTTTTGGCAGCATCCCCAATGACTCTAAGACACCAAGTGGGATTCCTATGATGCCCATCTTTTCATAGTGTGCGAGTAGAACCATGACCATCACTACGCCGACTCCCGTGATAGCTGCTCCCGGCATCAGCAAGTCAGATGCTGAATCCACTAGGAATGCATATGCGAAAATGAAGCCGCCGATCAAGACGGTCATCCACGAGCCTTTCTCAAACAGCGCGTCGACGAAGCCGTGCGTCTTGTAGATGTCACGGAAGCCAAGGACGAGTCCTAGGAAAACATGGATGACGCCCATGTAGATGGTGATGAGTATGAGGTTCTCGAGGTTGGATGAGACTCTGTGGAAGGGGTAGGCGAGGACGACGTTCAGAGGGCCATCCCAGACCCAGTAGAACTCGCCACCGTTCGGATAGAGGTTGGTCATCCAAGCCACCCACCAAGGTGCGTGTGCACTATCCCAGCCGTAGTGCCCATGTGCTGCATCGCACTGTGCAACTCCGATCACTCCCTCGATGTCGCAGTGACCGTGGGGCAGGAATTCGAAGCCGGCGAATTCTCCGTATATGTAACCAAAGATTACTGTAGACAATCCTATGGTGAACAGAAACCCCCCAACATTCTTCATCATTGGATTGATTGGGAAACGTCGCCAAATGAACCAAGCCATGCCCATCACTGCTAGACCGTAGGCCATGTCACCGAGTATCAGTCCGAAGAACAATGGATAGGTTAGGAAAATGAAGAAGGTGGGATCAATTCTACCATAGGCTGGGCGTCCCATAACATCGGTCAGCATTTCGAACGGTTTGCTGTAGTTTCTGGGAGAGAATGCGATGGGCGGGAGTTCGGGCGCATCCTCGTCGTGATGGAGATGATTGTTATGTGCAGGCGAGGCGAACTTCTCGATGCTGACATGAGTACATATTCCGGACAATGTGGCCTCGACCTCGGAGGCCGTCTCTGAGCGAATCCAGCCATCTAGTACGAAAGCGTGATCGCTCACTGCAACTCTGACTGGAGCAGTAGCAATCTCCAGATCCCTCTCAAGGAGTTCCATACTGCCGAATAGCATACCACCATTTGACTCGGACCAATCCGAAATATCCGAATTCAATTCCTCTATCTTATCAGTAATCTCGGCCTTCCTCTCTTGTAACTGTAGAATCCTATCCGAAGGTAGGCCCTCCGAATCGGGAACTGAAATGGTTTGGAAATCCTCGTTGGCTAGCATCTCTTGGACCGATGGTGCATCCTCGTTGCGACAAAACACAGCTAAAACTGATGATTTTCCGACTTCGCTGCTCATGTAGATGGCGGAGTCCCCTAAGCCAGCCAGAGCCGGTCTGGCCTTGGCTAACGAAGAGACAGTACCGATGAACGCAGTCACATTCTGATAGCCCCTCATTAAATCGAGTTCAAGGCTGAGGGGTGCTAGCATCTGTAGCACTTCCAACTCCTCATCGACCTGAGAGAACTCGTTTCGAAGCGTGTCCAATTCCTCGAAACTTTCCAATGCTGAGTCGACGAGTTCGTCAATGGGTCCCGACAGAGTTCTGCGGACCTCTGGTGCTGAAAGTAACTCCCTCTGATCTGCAGCCTGCAAGTTTGAAGCCGCTCCTCTCATCTTGGTGAGTCGCCTACTGATACTCTCGGACTCGTCAGACGGTGTTCCCATGGACAATCCTTCTTCGGTGCTGCTGTATTCGTTGATGTGCACCATGGACAGGCCTGCGACCACGTCTATTGCTGTCTTGAGTTGATTTCGGGTGCCCGCGGCGACCAGTCGGGACATTTCCTCTGTGGTGAACTGGCTCATGTTACACCTCGTGTCAGTTGCCTCAGGCTTTGCGGAAGGCAGAGAATACTACATCGGCAGCCGACTTGCGGTTCTTCTTCCCGTTGGCTGCGACTTTTTCCAATTGAGAATCGCCCTCAGAGGCAACTTTAGCCGCCTCCTTCGCAGAAGAAGAGCGCGCTTCACTAATTATCGAAGCGGCTTCATCGTCGGCACTTTGTCGACCTGTGCTCGATGACTCAGACGCCTTGACGCGGGCGTTTGAGATGGTCTCGCTTGCCTTAGTTGCAGCATCTGCACGGATTCTCTCT
>Ga0208764_10002743_pt1 | contig 10963 bp, 10 predicted proteins | sample ETNtaG_18_FD_185762 | JGI IMG/M metagenome (GOLD analysis project Ga0208764, IMG submission 185762) | Marine microbial and viral communities from oxygen minimum zone, Eastern Pacific Ocean - ETNP201302SV91 (SPAdes) (version 2) | ecosystem: Environmental > Aquatic > Marine > Oceanic ... | reverse complement strand
CCACAATGTTATTTTTGGAAATTTAGAACCTGTTTGAGTTTTGGTAGCATTAGTTGGTGATGAGGATAGACCATTACCAAACATATTTATTGAAATAATGAAATATCTATTAGGATTCAAAGCTCTATTTTTTCCAATAAAACCTTCGTTACGAATATGAGTTCCTGTATAAAACGTAGGAAGCACAACTACATTTGATCTATCTTTGTTAAGTTTACCGTAGGTTTTATAAATTAACTTTGCAGAATTTAAAATTTTACCTGATAAAAGTTTAACGTTTCCTAACCTAAACTCTTGATAGGTTTTCATTAATAAAGTCTAAGATACTCTTTTACTTCCCAGTCTGTAACTGCTTGGTGATATCTTTCCCATTCATCATTTTTATATGCAAGTAATGATTTCTTCATTACAGGACCCAAAACTTCATCAGACAGTTTGTCATTTTTAAGAGCTTCAATTGCCATTAGTAAGTTTTTTGGAAGCCTTTTAATTCCAAGTTTTTTAAATTCATTTTCAGTCATATTGTATAGGTCCTGATCTGTTGGATCTCCAGGATGTATTTTTTTTTCTATTCCTTCAACCGCTGCTGAAATAGTCATTGCAAGTGCCAAGTAAACATTCATCATCATATCTGCGGCTCTATTTTCAATACAGTATCTGTTTTGTGGTAATCGAAATTGTGCAGATCTATTATTATGTCCATAAGTAATATTTGTTGGTGCCCAAGTAACCGTTCCACCTTCAAATCCTCCGACTCTAGGAACTAGCCCATTATAAGAATTAACCGTAGAGCAAGTTATTGAAGTTAAAGCCTCTGAGTGTTTCATTAATCCTCCAACTGCAAACAAAGATTCTTTTGACCATTTATTTCCACCATCAAAAACATTTTTTCCATTTTTATCAACCATTGAAAAATTTATATGAGCTCCAGATCTCCAGTCACCTATTGTTGGTTTTGGCATAAAAGTAATGAACATATTATTTTTTTTAGCAACTTCCTTTAAAAGAATTCGAAGAAAAACTAATCTATCTGCCATCTCTAAAAGGTTGGTATAATGAAAATCTAATTCAAATTGTGAATAGGCTCCTTCGGCAACAACATCATGCACCATCCAACCTAAATTATTTAAAATATCTATCAGCTCTTTTAAAAAGTGCATTGAATCTAATGTATGTTCCACATCGTAACCAAAAGCTTGTCGTCTTGGTCTAATTCCTTTAATAGGATCATTATCAATAGCTTTAACAGGTTCACCATTTTCATCGTACTTCATTGCAATAAATTCTGGTTCTATGCCAGCCATTCCTTTATATCCTGTATCTTGGGCTTTTTGCATGGCACGCTTTAATGCTTGTCGAGGACAAACATTATAAGGTTTATCTTCCCAAAAAAGATCAGCAAAAATTATTGCAGTCGTTTTATCCCATGGACAAATATAAACTGATTCTAGATCTGGCAACATTACTTGGTCAGAGTCAGCGGGAGTAAGCTCTGGAACAAAAGAAATAGAATGTACAGCAAACTGAGGTCCTTTTCCTAAGCACAAAGGTTCAAAATCGCTCATCGGTACAGGTTTTGATTTTGGAATACCATGGAGATCAATCCAGCTTGATAAAACATATTTTACACCAGCGCTTTTTAGTTTTTTATGAACTTCAGGTATCTTTTTTCTATTACGTTCAACCGCATCTTTAAAATTTTCATAATAAATTTGTTCTTTTTTACTCATATTGATTTCCTTTTTTATTCATTATTGTGGCATGTCTTCTGGATCAATACCAGGCACAAAAGTTATACCTGCTTTTTGTTTCCAGTCATGAGGATAAGCAGCATAAAATATTACACATTTTTCATCACATTCGTAAGCTATATGATTATCTTTTGGAATATAAAGAACATCTCCTGGATTACAAATATAAGATTCACCATTACAAGTCAGACGAAAAGTTCCTTCCATACAATAAATAATTTCATCACAAGTTAAATCCCATGGAACAGAAACTTTATTTAAAAAATTTAATCCTCCACACATTGTGTCGCTAACTTTACTTGTTACAAATGGCTTTATGTAGCTTTTCCCTGGCTCTAATGTATGAAGTCTATTTTCAATATCTTTAAATTTATATAATTGAGGTTTTTTTGACATTATTATTCCTTTCGGTGTTATGTTTTTATTGGTTCGTTAAGTTCTACTTTGTATCCATCTGGATCTTCGCAGAAAGCAATCACTCTAGTCCCATGTTTCATTGGACCAGGTTTTCGAGTAATTTTTACGCCTAGTTTAGAAAGATCATCACAAGCTTTATAAACATCTTGGGTTTCTATACATACGTGGCCCCAGCCATTACCTTTGTCATAATCTTCTTTTTGGTCCCAGTTATGCGTAAGTTCTAGACAAGGAGATTCAGTTTCAAGACCATAACCGATAAATGCATTTGTAAAACGGCCATCTGGGTAATCTGTTTTTCTTAAAATTTTCATTCCAAGAGTTTTGCAATAAAAATTAAAAGAGGCTTCTAAATCTTTAACTCTAATCATTGTGTGGGCTAATCTGTACCCATCATTATTTATCTCTTTAGACATTTTTTTTCCCTTTCATAGTTTTTGCAGACTTCATGGTTGCTTGTATTATAAGTTTTTGAAATGTTTGAACTCCTTTTTCCCAATAAGGAGATAAAAGACCTCCTTGATCTGAAGCTGGCGACAATCTTCCTTCTTGTAATCTTTCACAGATTCCATGATCTTCTTTGTGAACACTCCACCAAATTTTTTTTACGATATCGCTCTCTTCTTTGGACATATCTTTTCCACCTGAAGTATAAATAATTCTTTTTTGGATAGTTTCTCCGGGGCTTATTGGCACGTTTAGATAAACACCAATTTGATTAGGAAAATAATTTGAAATTATAAAATTTGGAAAAAGTGACAAGTAACGTGATGTTACAGATAGAGAACTATTATTTTTATTATCTTCTTGTTTTAAATCGACACCACTACCATAACAAATTCCATCAACAATTGTATAATGATCTTTAAGAGGTTGATTGGTAGTAGTTTTATGCACAAATTGAACGTGGTATGGTTCAATAAAATTTTCTATAAGAAATTTCCAATTTGTATTTATTTTTCCAAAATCTAAAGTTGCTACATATTTTAATTTTTTTAAATCAATATCTTTAAATTTTTTTATAAGTGGTTTTGCATACTCTTCAAATTTTTTAGCTTTTCCATTTAAATTAATAAAAATCCAATCATGCCAAATATGAATATTTATTACTTTCAGTCCATGATCAGAAAAATTAAAACCTTTAGGCTTATGTTGGTTATTACCTCCAATATGTGGGGCAGCTTTTAAATTTCCTTCAAGATCGTAACTCCAAGAATGGTATGGACAACGTATAACTTTTCCAACATTTTTTCTTTCATCAACTAGTTTAAGACAGCGATGACTACAAACATTGTGAAATGCAGTAATTTTATTATTATCATTTTTAACAAGCAATATGGGTTTACCAGCAATAAATATTGGTATTACATCACCTGTTTTTTTAAATTCATGAACAAAACCAACAAACAGCCAACCATTAGCCAAGACCGTATTGCATTCTTTTTCCCAGAATTCTTGATCCGTGTAGGATTTTGCAGGTAGGCCAAATATAGTATTAATATTTTTAGGTTTTTTAATTTTTACTAGATTTTTGTTTTTAGACATACCCAGGTTCTGTTTTTTATATTGAAAACCCTATTTTAGAATATTAAGATTTACAATAGAATAGTTGTAACCAACAAGATTGTGAAGTTAAAATGAGTTCAAATGATTTAACAGTAAAAGATTTTAGAGGATATCGGCAAGCAAGCTTACCAAAAATTGATGAAAGCTTGTCTCGTGTTGGTCCCGAAACTTCTTGTGGAGAGTATCTTCGGCGTTATTGGCATCCAGTTTCCTTAACTTCTGATGTTAGTGAGACACCAAAAGAAATTCGTATACTTGGAGAAGATTTAGTTATTTTTAAAACAACCAAAAATAATATTGGATTAGTTCATAAAAATTGTCCTCATAGAAGAGCTTCTTTAGCCTATGGCAAAACTGAAGAAAAAGGAATTAGGTGTTGCTATCATGGTTGGTTGTTTTCTCCTGATGGTGAAATTCTTGAAACACCTGGTGAAGATTTAGATTCAAAATCAGCAGCTAAATTAAGAGAAACATTTAAATTAGGAGCTTATCCTGTAATTGAATTTAAAGGATTAGTATTTGCATACATGGGGCCAATGAAAAAAATCCCTGACTTTCCTCATTATGATGCATTTGAAATACCAGATAATATAACAAGACCTTATCGTATAGAATATAAGTGCAACTGGATTCAAGTGCTTGATGCAATAATGGATCCAGTCCACACTTCTTTTTTACATGGACAGAGTTCTGGAATACAATTTTCTAAAGGCTTTGCTGAGATAGGAGAAATAGAATTTTTTGAAAGAGGAGTCCAATATCTAGGCTGCAATACTAGACGCATAGACGACAATGTTTGGGTAAGAGTGAATGAATTAATTTTACCAAATTTTACACAAGCAGGATCAGCTTTTGCTGCAGATGGAACTAAAATTCGTTATTTTGGTCGAAGTTCTTTTACTCGTTGGGTGGTACCAGTTGATGATTATAACTGTGTTGCTTTAGCTTGGGGAAATTTTGGTGAGAGAGGAGATCCAATTGAATATAACAATAAAGAAGGTTGTGAGAGAATTGAAGGAGGTGAAATCATGGATAGAACGTTCGAAGAAAAACAAAAAACCCCTGGAGACGCTGAAGCAGTTGAAGGAATGGGGGCTATTAGTGCTCATAAAGGAGAGCATTTAATGCCAACAGATCACGGAATTATGATTTATAGACGTAGAATTAGAAAACTAATTAAAAGTTTAAAAGAAGGAAAAGAACCTCCTCAACCACAACAAAAAAAAGGAGAAGTAATAAAAACAAACGGACAAGACACAGTATTAAGAGTACCAAAAAGAAACATTGATGATCGCAAATTCATAAAATCAGTAGGTTCAGCAGTTATTAAAATGCAGTTTAATTTTGAAAATATGTCACTTAAAGAACGTGATAAAAATATAATAAATAATTTATCAGAAATGGAAAAGAGTGGATCATTTTGACAAATAATAAAAAAATAAAAATTCATGTAAAAAATAATCATTGGGCACCTGGATCTTTTCCAACAGATGCCGAAGGTGAAAAAAATTTTACAATATCTAAAGAACATTTAGACGAAGCTCTTAAAAATTTTCCAGAAATTAAAAAAAAAGTAGAGATTTTTGTTGATTGGGACGAAGATAATTTTAAAACATCAATGGCCAATTCTGATATTTTGTTAGCTTGGAGTTTTCCTACAACAGATCTAAAAAAAGTCGCTCCAAGTCTAAAATGGATACATGTTATTTCAGCAGGTGTAGAACATTTACATCCTTTTGATTGGATGTTTGATGGCTTGGTTTTAACTAATAGTAGTGGGGCTCATTTTAAAAAAGCTGGAGAATATGGTTTAATGAGTATTTTAATGCTCCAAAATCATATGACTAAAATTATAACTAATCAAAAAGATAAAAAATTTGTTTCATTATTTAGCAATCCAATTGCTGGAAAAACAATTGTCTTAGTTGGGACAGGTTCGTTAGGCTCTTCAATGGCGAAACTTGTAGCTCCACTAGGAGCTAATATAATTGGAGTAAATAGAAGAGGAAAAAGTGTTGAAGGATGCTCTAAAGTAATTACGATAGATAAAATTGATACTGTTTTATCTGATGCAGATTTTTTATATCTTGCAGTTCCTGAAACACCAGAAACTAAAAATCTGATCTCAAAAGAAAGACTAAACATTCTTAAACCTACATGTGGAATTGTAAATATAGGTAGACAGTCAGTTATGGATTATGATGCTTTAAGTGAAAAACTTAAAAAAAAGGAAATAGCAGGAGCAATACTTGATGTATTTACGTTAGAACCAATAGAAAAAAATTCAAAACTTTGGGATGTTCCTAATTTAGTAATCACACCTCATGTTTCGTCTGACGATAATGGCAGTTATGTTAAATTAACACTTGATATTTTTTTAAATAATTTAAAATTATTTATTGAAAACAAAGAATTAAATAATCAGGTTGATAAAAAATTAGGATATTAAAGCTTAGTATTTTAATCTAATCTTGTAGCATTTCCATCAACAGGAATAGCTTGTCCAGAAACTCTTTCACCATCGCTAGAAATTAAAAAAGAACACATTTTTCCAATGTCATCTTCATAAATCCAACAATTCATAGATGCCATAGATACAAATTCTTTTTCAACTAGTTTTTTAGAAACTTTTAAAAATTTTGCTTTATCTCTTATCACTCTTACCATTCTGCCACCTTTAATGGTTCCAGGACAAATTGCATTAACACGAATATTATATTTACCTAATTCCATAGCTAAAGTTTTTGTAACACCAATTACTGCCCATTTACTTGCTGCATATGGAGAGCGTAATGGAAATCCCATAATTCCTGCACCAGATGAAATATTTATTATAGATCCACCTTTATTTTTTTTGAGCATAGGTATTGCTAATTTTGTAAAATAAAAATGACTTATAACATTAATTTTAAGTGTTCTTTCCCAATCTTCAGAATTTAATTTTTCAATTGTTCCTGTTGGGCCTGCAATCCCTACATTGTTAATTAATGCATCAATTTTTTTTGTTTTATTATTAACTTGATTAAAAAAATTTGAGACATCATTTTCATCTGAAGCATCACACTTATAAGCGAATAATTTTTTATTATATTGTGAATTTTTTTTAATTTTATTTAAAGATTTATTGTCTATATCACAAAGGTAAACAATAGCACCTTTTGAAAGACAAACTTTTGCAGTGGCCCATCCAATTCCTGAAGCTCCAGCTGAAATGATAATTTTTTTATTGTACAGACTTAACGGCATCAGCCATATGTTCTTTAGTTAATGCTTTTGAAAGTTCTTTTTCTGTTATGTATCCTTTGGTGTTTCCTTCTTTATCAACAATTTCACAGTTTGCGTTAGAGCAAACAACTTTAGGTAAAAATTCATCTATAAATTGATCTTCGTGAACTTTAACTAGATTAGATTTGTCAATACTATCAGATGAATTAACAGGTTTCATAATAATTTTTGCTTTAATAACTTTTGCACGATTTACATCTTTTACAAAAGCTGCAACATAATCATCAGCTGGTTTCATAATAATATCTATAGGGGTTCCTACTTGAACTAATTTTCCATGATTTAAAATTCCTATATGATCTCCTAATCTTAAAGACTCATCTAAATCATGAGTAATGAATACGATCGTTTTTTTCAATTTACTTTGTAAATCTATTAATTGTTTTTGCATGTCACTTCTAATTAAAGGATCTAAAGCAGAAAATGCTTCGTCCATTAACATTATATCCGTATTTGTTGCAAGTGCTCTTGCAAGACCAACTCGTTGTTGCATTCCCCCTGATAATTGATTTGGATATTGATGTTCGAAACCAGTTAAACCCACGGACTCGATTTTTTCCATTGCAACTTTGTTTCTTTCCTCTGGCTTTTGTCCTTGAACTTCAAGGCCGTAGCCTACATTTTCTATGACAGTTTTATGAGGAAATAAACCAAATCTTTGAAAAACCATGCTCATTTTATGTCTTCTAAATTCAATTAATTTGTTTTTATCTAGATCCATAACATTTGTACCCTCAACCATTATTTCTCCTGCAGTTGGGTCAATCAAACGATTGATGTGACGAATAAGTGTAGATTTTCCTGAACCAGATAATCCCATACATACAAAAGTTTCTCCTTCTTCAATAGATAAAGAAACATTATCAAGTCCTACAGTATGTCCTGTTTTTTCTAAGATTTCTTCTTTTGTCGCTCCATCCTGAACCATTGGAAGAACTTTTGAAGGATTGTTTCCAAAAATTTTATAAACATTTTTTACTTCAATTTTAGGCATTAAAAATCTGCTTTCTTTTTAGGTTGTGTTCTTTCTTGAATTTTTTCACCATATGACTGTGTAATTCTGTCAAAAATTATTGCAAGTAGTACAATTGCAATTCCAGCTTCTGTAGCCATTCCCACATTAAGTTGTTGCAGTCCAAGCAAAACTTCGTCGCCAATTCCTCTAGTACCAATCATAGAAGCAATTACTACCATTGCTAACGACATCATAGTACATTGGTTTATTCCTTGCATGATATTGGGTAAAGCTAAAGGAATTTGAACACCCCAAAGTGTTTGTTTTTTACTAGCACCAAAAGCTTCTGAAGCTTCAATTACCTCTTTATCAACCAGTCTTATACCAAGATCAGTTAATCTAATAAGTGGAGGAACAGCATAAACAAAAATTGCGATTATTGCCGGTACCGCACCCAATCCAAATAATAAAATGCCTGGAATTAGATAACAAAAACTTGGAATTGTTTGCATCAAATCAAGTATAGGCAATAATGCATTTCTTACTTTTTTATTTCTAGCCATTGCAATTCCAACTGGGATTCCTACAACTATACAAAGCACCATACCAATAACCACGATGCAAGTTGTCATAATACATTTATCCCAATATCTTGGACTTAAAAAACCTAGAAAAAAAGTACAGAAAGCAACCATTATAGTAGTGTTAGTTTTTCTTCCGCTTGCAAAATAAGTGATCAAAACAACTAATGCTATAACAATTGGCCAAGGCAAACCGACTATAGAATTTTTCATTGAAGTATACATTCCTAATAAAAAGTTATTTATTCCTTCAAAAAACAATCCATATTTTACAATTAACCAATCAAAACCAGAATTAAGGGGTTGCATTAATGGAAAATCAAGCCATTTAGGCCAATTTACTAGCCAAGAAAAATCATTAAATATATCTGTAAAATTTTCAGGTTTGTATCTAGGTTTGGCTGAACGGTAGCTGATTACAATAAAAAATATAAAAAATATAGAATAAATAAATGGTTTTAAAAATTTTTTATATTTTTTCATTTTTATAAGCTTTAAAAAACTAAGAGCCCTGAAAAGGGCTCTTAGTAGTTAATTTATTATTACAAATTAAAGCGAAGCTTTAACTTTTTTTGCAACATCGCTTGGTACCCACTTCTCCCACATTTTATTGTTTGATAAGAAGTTTTTAGCTGTTGCGACCATGTCTCCATCAGATTCATCCATATAGAAAGCAAGAGATTTGTTCACATCTGCTGTCGGTATAGAATAGTTTTTAATGAAGTCTATGATTGGTTTGTTTTCAGCTTTATTTGCAAATTTAGTTGAAGCAGCTTTTGTTAAAGACATATTTACGTATTCGCATGCGCAAGTATCTTTATACACATCCGGACCATTTGCTTTAATATCTTCAACAACTTTAGTCATTTCATCCCAGCAAGCCTGGTCATATTTTGGCTCTTCTAATTTAACCAAATCTACTTTGCCCATCAAACCTGTTGGTGTCCAATAGTATGAAAATACTGGTTTTCCTTTTTTAAATCCACCAGCTATTGCCGCATCTAGCGCACCACCTGAACCTGGGTCAAAGTTAGTATAGAATTCATCTAAACCGTAAACTTTGTGCTTCACTAAGTTAATAGTGTAGCAAGTCCAGCCAGAAATACAGCTTGTCATTCTACCTTTTCCAGGTGCCTCAGGATCAGCAAATAATTTTGCTATCTTGGCACTTTTCATGTCGTCAACAGATTTTAAACCATATTTATCAGCCGTCGGTTTATCCACATAAAATCCTTGAGTAGATGAAGGAGTGTTAACACCAAGCTCAACTATCGTTCCTTTAGCTAGGTTATCCTCAATCAGTTGAACAAGGTTGTCTCTCCAAACTTCAGTAATAATATCTATCTGCTGATCGAAAAGAGCTGCCATTATCGGAGTAGTACTTCCTTTTGTTGATTCTACTTCGCAGCCATATCCTTTTTCAATAATATAACCTGCTATTGCAGTATGAATGTTAGCACTATCCCAGTCGAAGTCTCCCAGATGTACTTTGCAACCAGCATTAGCGCTAGTAGTTAGAGACATTGCTCCAGCAAATACAAATGAAAGTATTAAGTTTCTTAGAAATTTCATGAAATTTCCCTCCATTGTTTAGTTTAAACTGGCACATTAAAACTTGATACGATGTAAAAGACAACCTTTAATAATTTGATTTAAGTCAACAAAATATACAGGAAAATGCATTAAATATATTAAAATACAATTATAAATTGAATTGAAAACAAAACCAAATAAAATAACAATTGCATATTATGGCAATAGAAATTTTAAAAGTTTCAAAGAATGGTTCAGCATTAAATGTTGAATGGAGCGATGGAGAGAAAAGCAATTTTAACTTTATGTGGTTAAGAGATAATTGCCCTACTGCTCATGATAAAGACTCGAGACATAGAATGTTTAATATTCTTAATTTGTCAGAAAATTTAAATCCGAAAAAATATTTGATTAATTCTGATGGAAAATTAGAAATTGAATGGAGTGAAGGAAATCATACAAGTTATTATGATTCAAAATGGTTAAGGGAAAATTGTTACACTTTAAAAAGTAAACAAAAATATGTTTCACCATATCATTTATGGGATAACTCACTTCAAAAAAATCTTGATTCAATAAAAGTTGAACACGAAGAAATAATGTCTTCTGAGAAAGGATTAATAAAATGGTTAGAACTTTTACATTATAAGGGAATTGCTATTGTAAAAAATACACCAACTGAAAAAGAATCTGCATTTCCGGTTCTTAATAGAATAAGCCATACAAGGGAAACTTTTTTTAAAACACCTTTTGAAGTTGTAAATATTCCAAAGCCTAACAATTCTGCCTACACAGCACATGGTTTAAGAAATCATATGGATTTACCCTGGTTTGAAAATCCTCCAGGTTATCAATTTCTTCATTGTTTAATTAAT
>Ga0208764_10002742_pt1 | contig 10977 bp, 11 predicted proteins | sample ETNtaG_18_FD_185762 | JGI IMG/M metagenome (GOLD analysis project Ga0208764, IMG submission 185762) | Marine microbial and viral communities from oxygen minimum zone, Eastern Pacific Ocean - ETNP201302SV91 (SPAdes) (version 2) | ecosystem: Environmental > Aquatic > Marine > Oceanic ... | reverse complement strand
ATTCTCCCTACCCTGGCCAATTTTCTCGCCTTTGTATGCATACCATGCACCTGATTTTTCAACTATGTCAGCTTTTGAGCCAAGATCTATTAGTTCACCGGATTTGCTTATTCCTTTTCCATACATCAAGTCAAATTCGATAACTTTAAATGGAGGAGATACCTTGTTTTTAACAACTTTAACTCTTGTTGAATTACCAATAATTTGTTCTTTTTCTTTAATCGCTCCTATTCTTCTTATATCCATTCTAACTGAAGAATAAAACTTTAAGGCATTACCTCCAGATGTAGTCTCGGGGTTACCAAACATAACTCCAATCTTCATTCTTATTTGATTAATGAATATTACCATAGTATTAGTTTTTGCTATGGAGCTAGTTAATTTTCTTAAAGCTTGACTCATCAATCTTGATTGTAAACCCACATGATGATCCCCCATTTCACCTTCTAACTCTGCTCTCGGTGTTAAGGCAGCAACTGAATCAATTACTAAAACTGACATTGATCCTGATTTAATCAATGTATCTGTTATTTCTAAAGCTTGTTCGCCTGTATCTGGTTGGGATATTAAAAGTTCTTCAGTTTTGACTCCTAATTTTTTTGCATAAACTGGATCTAAAGCATGTTCAGCATCAACAAACCCACAAATTCCACCTGATTTTTGAGCTTCAGCTACTACCTGTAGAGCTAAAGTAGTTTTTCCAGAAGATTCTGGACCGTAAATTTCCACGATTCTTCCCTTAGGAAGTCCGCCTATCCCAAGAGCTAAATCTAAACTTAAAGATCCTGTTGAAATAGCCTCAACATGTATTGATGTCTTTTGGCCAAGTTTCATTACCGAGCCTTTTCCAAAATTTTCATCAATTTGGCTAATTGCTGCTTCTAAGGCTTTATTTTTCTCTTTATTTTGAATTTCTTGATTTTTTCCTGATTTTACTATTTTTAAGTTATTTTTAGTCATAATTTTCCTTTTTTTTAAATATTAATTCAACGAATCATGTATTTGAATGTACACATTTTGTTCTTTTTATCAATAGCTAATAAAATCATTAAAAATAAAGGTTTTTTTCATATTAAAAGTAAAATTTTACTCTTTCAAACCTAGCTGTTTTGAAGTGAGTCTTCCTACAGAGCCTAAAAGATCAAATTGGGATATTAAAAAATTTCTTTGAGAAGTTGCTAAATTTATTCTCGAATTTAATAAAATTGTACGCGATTGTATTACCTCTAATGTTGTTCTACTAGTTCCAGATTCATACTCTAAAGTTATTCCTTCGTTTGCAATTTCAGCAGCTTTTACCTGGGATCTGGTAGAATCTAATACACTTTTGAAAGATTGATAAGTAGACCAAGCATTTGTAACTTTAGCTTTTGTGGATTTTTTTTCCTCTTCAAATAAAAGTTCTTTTTGATTTCTTATTTCTTTAAATTTTCTTAAACTAAAAGTGTTTTTTCCTCCAGCAAAAATAGGCCATGATGCTGTGGCTTTAACTGTTTCTTGAGTTCTTTCCTGTATAGTTGAACTAATATTATCCTGTTCTGCTCTTTCATAAGAAAGGGTAGCTGAGGGAGAAAGTTCTGATGCTGCAATTGTTACATCTAATTTAGATTGTTCGTATTCCAAGAAAGCTATTTGTAAGTCTGGATTTTCAGAATTGGATATTTTGTATGCTGAAGCTAAACTTTCCGGTAATTTTAAATTGCTTTCTAATGATGATTTTATGCTTTCTTCTAATAATTTTTTTCCAATTATTTTTTCAAAATTAGCCTTGCTTGTAATTAGATCGTTTTTAGTCGCTATTAATTGAGCTATTGCACCAGCTAAAGATGCTTCTGATTGAGCTAAATCTGTCAGGCTTATTTCTCCCTTTTCAAGTCTATTTTGATCAGTTTCTACTTGTCTTTCTAATAAATCAACATTTGATAAATTGATATTAACTTTTTTTATATTTAGAAAAAGTTCTGTATGAACTTTTGCAGCTTCTAACAAAATTTCTTGCTCAACTTTTTTTAGTTTCAGTTCTCCTAATTTTTGACCTTTTCTTTTTTTTAATAAATTTGCAACTCCACCAAATCCTTGAAAAATTTTTTGTTCTACCAAAATTGATCTTTCTTTTGGATCTATATTTGCGTCATCTAAATTGCTATTAAAGCTATCTTGTGATGATTTATATCCTGAAATTGTAACGTCTGGCAAAAATTCACTAACGGCTTCTCTTTTTTCTTCTTTGGAAGCTCGCATGCTAGCTCTTTCTGCATTAAGTTTTGAATTGTTTAGATAGGCAGATTGCAAGGATTCGATCAATGTATTGGCTTTGGATTCTTTAATTCCAAAAATAAATATTGTAACTAATGCAATTTTAAAGAAAATTTTCATTTTATTGTGATTTAAATATAATTTTTTTAATTTCATGGTTTTTTTTTAATAACAACACTACGGATGCAGATTTACTTAAATCTTTAAGCATTTGCAAAGTAATTCTTTGATAAAACATAATAAAGCGTTTTATTTCTTTATAATTCATTATTTTCTTATCAGTTTTAAATTTTTTTCTTAGTTTGCTTTCTTGAAGAAGTCTCCATCTTAAAACCATATTAAAACTCGGAATTTTCATAAAAATTAAATGATCAATGAAAGAAAAAATTTTTTTATATTCCTTTTTGAGTTTTTCGTTAACATATTTTCTCCATATAAAATTTTGATCTTCATTTTTTTCAAGAATATTTAATGGTTCTTTTATCAAAGAATTTATCTGTGGCTTTGCTCCTACACACCAACCTTCTAATATTATAATTTCAGGTCTTGTTTTTATTTTGTAAAAAAATTTACTCTTTAAACGATCGTCTATAGATTTATCAAATTTTGGTATCTTTGATTTTCTAAATTTTTTTCCTTTTACGTCATGAAAAAATTTTTTTATTAATTTAACATCATGTGTTCCTGGAACACCTCTTGTTTTAAATAATCGATGAATTTTTTTTGACATCTTTTCTCGCTCTCTTAAAGTCTTATAAAAATCATCAATAGAACTAACATAAATATTTCTATTAAAATATTTTTTCATTATAATTTTTAAAATTTTACTAACAGTTGTTTTTCCGGATCCTTGACCGCCTGAAAGACCTAAAAACAATGTTTTATCTTTATTTTTATATTTTTCCTCTATCCAAAACGCCATGGGTATATAATAATTTTTTAGATTTCTTATTTTACTTTTTTCCGATTTTTCAAAAATTTCTTCTTTCTTTAAAAAATTTAAATAATCGTTTTTTACTTTTAAGAAACAACCCTCTTTCTCTTTCATTGTTATTTATCAAGAGGATGGTTAATGCCATCGCTAATTTTAATATTTTCTAACTCAAAAGGCTTAATTCCTTCTATGCATGCAACATTTATCATATAAACTTTATCATGATTGCTTCTTGGGTTTGAATGAGTATAAATTCCACACTTGGAACAAAAATAATGTTCAGCTACTTTTGTGTGATATTGATAAAGGGTTAAAAGATCTTTTCCTTTAATAAGCTTAAAATTTTCTGGACTAATAGGTGTCATTATATAGCCCCTTCTTTTGCAAAGAGAGCAGTTACACCTTAGGAGTTTTTCAAATCCCTTTTCAGGCAGTTTCACCTGAATTTCCACTCCTTCACAATGGCAGGTTAATTTTTTCATTTATTTAATTTATTTTTTTTAACATGTTTTTCATATCGTAGTAATAGTTATCCACATCATAACAAGATCTAGTTTTGATGTTCATGTTTTGATTCTCTTAAGATTCTTTTTTGGACTCAAAATGCAACTTATTGGGTCATTTTCCACAACTTGCTATATTTCATATTTTGATATAAATTAGAACAAAAAGAGAACATTATGAAAGCATTACTGCCATTTCATTTAAATAAAGTTGGAGCCGGTTTTCCTTCGCCAGCAACAGACTACGTAGAAGACGACATTGATCTTAATAATCACTTAATAAAAAATATACCATCTACATTTCTTATTAGAGCGCAGGGAAAATCTATGGATGACGTTGGTATCCATGATGGAGACCTTTTGGTGGTAGATAGAAGTCTTAACCCAAAAAATTTTTCTACCGTGATTGTAAATGTTAATGAAGAGCTGGTTGTTAAAAATTTCTTAAAAGAAAAAAATGAAACTTTTTTAACTTCCGGATCAAAAAAATCTGAAGATAAAATTAATTTAACTGAAAATTCTGAAATCTTTATTTGGGGCGTAGTAACTTACGTAATTCATGCTTTATAGCAAAAAAAAATTTGCATTAGTTGATTGTAATTCTTTTTATGTTTCTTGTGAAAGACTATTTAATCCATCAATACTTAAAAAACCGGTTATAGTTCTATCAAATAACGACGGTTGTGTAATATCCAGATCAACAGAAGCTAAAAGTTTAGGAATAAAAATGGGAGAACCATATTTTAAAGTAGAAAAAATAGTAAAAAGATATGATGTAAAAACTTTTTCTACAAATTTTTCATTATATGGAGATATATCTAGAAGAGTCATGAAAACTTTAAAACAATTTTCACCACAAATGGAAATTTATTCTATCGATGAAGCTTTTTTGGATTTATCTTCAGTTAAAAATGAAAATTTATTAGAACATAGTTACAAAATTAGAAAAATTATTTTAAAATGGACCGGAATACCCACTAGCATAGGAATTGCAACAACAAAAACTTTAAGTAAAGCAGCAAATTATATTGCAAAAAAAGAAAGTTCAGGAGTTGTTGATTTTGTAAATTCAGAAAAAGTAGATAAACTTCTTTCAGAAATTAAAATAAATAATGTTTGGGGTGTGGGACCTCAACTAACAAAATTTTATATTAAAAATGGAATCGATACAGCTTACGATCTAAAAAAGACTCACAATGGATGGATAAAAAAAAATACAAATGTTTTTGGATCTCGTACAGCAATGGAATTAAGAGGATTCCCATGCATATCTTTAGAACCTCATGAAGAAAAAAGAAAAAATTGTTGTGTATCAAGATCTTTTGGGAAAAAAGTTACAAAATTAGAAGATCTCAGTGAAGCAATAACATCGCATTGTTTAAATGCTGCAGAAAAAATAAGATTGGACGAACAAACGGCAAAAAAAATAACTGTTTTTATAAGAACAAGTCCTTTTCAAATAAGAAAAAATCACTATTCAAATTCAAAAAATATAGATCTACCAATTAGAACTAATGATAGTATAGCTCTAATCAAACAGGCTTTGGCAGGATTAAAAGATATTTATAAAAAAGGATACCAATATCAAAAAGCAGGCATAATCTTTTCAGGTTTAAAAGATATTGATATTTATAATAAAAATTTATTTTCAAAAATTAATAATGATGAAAAAAGAGTAAAATTAATGAAAGCAATTGATTATACAAACATTAAATATGGGCGTCATTCTTTAAGCGTTGCACAGGCAGGATTAAAAAAAAAATGGAATACTAAAAAAGGATTTGCATCTAAGATTGATACGGCCTGCTTCAATTTTTTACCTACCGCTAGAACTTCTTAAAATATCAATACCACCGATATTGTCTAAAGAATCGTTAAGCCCTTTAATATTGGAGCGTGTAGATATTTTTAAAATAGTAAAAACAAATAAAAATAAGAAAAAGATTGGAAAAATAGTTATTAGAGAAATATTTTTAAATATTAAAAATAAATAAGCTAAAAGGAATAGAATAGACCTAATAATTACTGTTTTTCTAAACACTGAAATTATAGCTAATGAATGAAAAATAAGTGCGAGAAAATTCATTTTCGATGGCAAAACATAACGAACTCCTCTTACAGATTCTATAAATGTACGTTCTTTAATTGTGTTTATTACAGAGCTAGAAAACGAATTCCATAGATATGGTTTTTTTATCAATTCTTCAACATGACGTTTAGGTAAACAAGTAAAATTGCCAAATTTTATTAATTTTCCAGTAAATACAAATGTTAATATCTTATGAATCTCATAGAGTGTTCTAAAAATAATACCCTCTGATCTTTTGAATCTATTTCCAGTTACAGTCATATTAGGATTTTCTAAAGATTTTTTATAAAAATCATTAAGCTCCTCCGGTCTATCCTCTCCATCTGCATCCATAACAATAACACGATCAAAATCTTCATTTTCATAAATGTATTTTAAACCAGCAGCAATGCATCTTTGATGAACTCTATTTTCTTTCATATTTAAAATTTTAATTAATTTTATTTTTTGAAAATTTAAGTCTATTTCATGTCTTTCTTCGGTAGAAGCATCATTAACTAAAATAATTGAAGTTTCTACGTTCCAGTTATTAATTTGTAAATCTATTTTCTTTATTAATTTTGAAACTGATTTCCAGTCATTATAAAGAGGTATTAAAATTATAAATTTTTTCATTTTTTACCAAGCATACATATATTTTGATTTTTTATTACTAATAAAATTCCATATGAACATTCACCATTAACAATTATAAATCCATTGTTACCTATTGTGTTCATAAAATCATCCGCAGATATATCTACAAAGGCTGCTGTATAAGAATACCATTTAGGTTTAGATTTTAAATTATAGGATAAATTTCCAGCATGCCATTCATCTCCAATGACAGATTTAATTTCGTTTGAAAAATTATTATTCCACTTATCTTGAATTAAATATGCCATCTCTTTTCCTGGGTAGTCAGTTCTTTTTTCGGTTTGAGTTATTGAAATATATAAATATGAAATGGGTGAAATAATAAATATAATTGAAAATACTAAAAAAAAATATTTTAATCTTCTTAGTTTTATTTTTTCTGAAAAGATATATAGAAACAAAACTCCAAGAAATAAATAAAAAGGAGTCATCCACATTGTTCTTATTTTTACACCCATTACAACGGAACTTAAGAACATCAAAAAAAACGGAACAATATTTATAAATAATAAAAAAATTAATTTTTTATCTTTTAAATTAAGTTTTGCTTTAAATTTTGAAATAATTATTAATAACATAACAAAAAATGGAATTAATATCCCAATTTGTTTTAACAAAAATATTAAAGGATGTTTAACATGATTAAAAAAACTGAATTCATCAAGTCCAGTCCTATTTAGTGCGTATGAAATTGTAATATAATTATTTTCTGTTAACCAAATTAAGTGTGGAAATAAAATTATAAAAAATGTAATTAAAGAAGTTAAACATTTTAAATCTATTTTCTTCTTTAAAATCATATAAATAAAAAAGGCATCCATTCCCACTAATAAATAAATAAATAAATATTTTGACAAAACTCCGAGCGCAGCAAATATTCCAAATAACAACCAGTCAACAATCTCATTGTTTTTAAATCCTCTCCAGCAGTATAAAACAGACAGAGCCCAAAAAGGTAACTGACATACATTTACATTAAATTCTGGAGTGGTAAAATTATAAAAGTAAATACCTTCTAAAATTAAAACTGATAATAAAGCATAAACTTTGTTTCTAAAAAATTCTTTTGAAAAAACCCAAACGATAAAAAAAGATGCAATAACAAATAGTTGGCTAAGAAAATAATATACCCAATCCTTGCTTCCAAATATTTGATAAAATATTTTTGGAAAGAATGCGCTTAAAGGTGGATGTTTATTAAAGCCCCAATCCATATTGCTTCCCCAAGCTAAAGCTTCTATTGTATCTAAAGGTAAATTATTATTTGAAACACTAGGTATTAAAGTCCAGATAAATAAGTGTGTTATCAAAAAAAGTATTAGGTATTTCTCTATATTATTTTTGCTTATTTGCATTTGCTGAATTTATAATAATTTATCACTATTGACACTTGAAAAAACGTAAATATACTCACCGGCCTTAAAGCTTATGGTTAAAAAATACGTCCCAAATGAAAAAGAAAAATATATGTGTGAAAAGCACAAAACCTATTTCAAAAAAAGATTAACGGAATGGAGAAATGAGATTGTTGAATCTAATACTAAAGGTTTATATTTAAATGAGAAAGACCATGAAATTTCTTCTGCTGATATCGTAGATCAAGCTTCTTCTCAAACTGAAAAAAACGTTGAAATGAGAACGCTGAATAGGCAGATAAAACTTTTATCGAAAATTGATAAAGCTATTAAAAGAATAAAAGATAACTCTTATGGATATTGTGATGAAACTGGTGAACCAATAGGATTAAAAAGATTAATCGCAAGACCTATAGCAACGTTATCTATAGAAGCTCAAGAAAAGCACGAAAAAAATGAAAAAATTTTTGCAGATAACTAATTTAAATTTTTGGTATTTTTTCTCCGCTATTTAAACAGTCATAACCTTTTATTACGGCCGGCCTTTCAGAAATTATTTTATACCACCCGCTTAAATGTTTGTATTTTTTTAAACCTATGTCGTGCCAATCATGTCTTGCAAGCCAAGGAAAGGTTGCAATATCAGCAATTGAGTAATTATCTCCCGCAAGATATTTTGCTTGGCTTAATCTTTCATCTAAATCAGCATATATAGTTTTGGTTATTTTAAAATATCTTTCCTCACCCCACTTATCCTTTCCAGTATTATAACGATGAAATTGATGATGTTGACCCAGCATTGGACCAACATAAGCCATTTGAGCCATTAACCATTGATTAATTTTTGTTCTATCTTTTTGTTCATAAAATTTATTACTTTTTTCTCCAAGGTACATAAGGATAGCTCCAGATTCAAAGATAGCTTCTTTATTGTTGCTATGATCAATAATTGCCGGAATTTTACTAAAGGGGCTAATTTTTCTAAATTTTGGATCAAATTGTTCGCCCTTTGAAAAATTTCCCCCAGGGTTAAGATTTACTTTAGTAATTTTATATTCAAAACCAATTTCTTCAAGCATGATTGAGATTTTTTTTCCATTAGGAGTGTTTGAGTAAAAAAGTTCAATCACTTTTCTTTACACCTAATCTTTCCTGTAAAGTTTTGGAAGTTGTGGTAAATTCGAATCTATACTTTTCGTTTGGTCTAGCTAGTTTAAAACATGCTCTTGCAGCAAGAGCTCCTTCATGAAAACCTGATAAAATTAATTTTAATTTTCCTGGATATGTACAAATATCTCCTATTGCAAAAATGCCTTTCTTATTTGTTTGAAAATTTTCTGTATTTACTGGAATTTTTTTGCTATCTAAATTCAAACCCCAATCAGCTATTGGCCCCAATTTCATTATTAATCCAAAAAATCCAAGAATACAGTCTGTGGGGATTTTTTCTATTTTCCCATCATCTTTTTTAATTGTGATGTTGCTAATTTTATCTTCTCCTTCTATTGAAGAAATTTGATATGGAGTTTTTATTTTTATTTTGCCCTCTTTCTCTAATTTTCTAGCTACTGATGCACTATGTTCAGCTCCTCTAAATTCTTCTCTTCTATGTACTAGTGTCACTTCAGCAAATTTTGATAATTCAATTGCCCAATCTAACGCAGAATCTCCCCCTCCAAATATTGAAACTTTCTTATTTTTAAAATAATTTTTATCTTTAATTGAATAAAAAACTCCTTTGTTTTCAAACTTTTCTGCTCCTTTTACTGAAAATTTTCTTGGTTCAAAAGATCCCACCCCTGCAGCAATAATAATATTGGGAGCTAAAAAAGTTTTTTTTCCACTAGTTATTATTTTCCAATTATTTTCTTCTTTAGAAATTTCCTGAACCCTTTCATTTAAATAAAAATTGGTTTTAAAAGGTTTAATTTGTTCTAACAAATTTTTAGTTAGACTTTCTCCAGTGCACACAGGTAATGCAGGAATGTCATAAATGGGTTTGTCTGGGTAAAGCTCAATACATTGTCCACCAATTTTATCTAGATTGTCCACTACTTCGGCTTTAAGTCCAATCAAACCTAATTGTTGGACAGTAAATATTCCAACTGGTCCTGCTCCAATTACTAAAACATCGGTTTTTATCATATTTAAATTATCCTTGTTTTGATGGCATTTTTACGACCAAACCATCCAAAGAATCTGAAACTGTAATTTGACAAGATAATCTGCTCATTTTTTTAGGCTCAAAAGCCATATCAAGCATATCCTCTTCTGCGCTCTCTTTTTTTGGAATTTTATCAAACCATTCTTCTTTTACATAAACATGACATGTTGCGCACGCACATGAGCCACCACAATCAGCATCTATGCCAGGAATGTTATTTTGTACGGCTCCTTCCATTACTGTTAATCCGTTAGCTACATCTATGTCGTGAGATTTACCGTTATGTTCAATATATGTAATTTTAGGCATGCCTTTAACTATCTAAATATAGGCAAAATAAAATAATGCAATAGATAAAATGATATGTTCTAATAGTTTGTTAAATTTTGATTATGACAGCTAAATACCAAGAAGTTTATCAAAAATCTATAAAAAATCCGCAGGAATTTTGGTCAGAAATTTCTAAAGACATATTCTGGTATAAAAATCCCTCAAAAATTTTAAATTCTAACAGCCCTCCCTTTTATAAATGGTATGAAGATGGAATAACAAATACTTGTTACAACGCTGTAGATTTGCATGTGAAAAATGGAAATGGAAAAAAATTAGCTATCATTTACGACAGCCCAATAACAAATACTAAAAAAAAAATAACTTACACTGAATTAAAAGAACAAGTTTCAATTTTCGCAGGAGCTTTAGTAAATCAAGGAATAAAAAAGGGAGATAGAGTTATAATCTACATGCCTATGATCCCCGAAGCGGTAGTAGCTATGCTAGCTTGTGGAAGAATTGGGGCAGTTCATTCTGTTGTTTTCGGTGGTTTTGCTCCAAATGAACTTGCGAGCAGAATAGATGATTCTAAAGCAAAAATTATTTTATCAGCATCATGCGGTTATGAACCAGGAAGAACAATTGAATATAAACCTCTTCTTAAAAAAGCAATTGAGCTAGCAAAACACAAACCTGAAAAATGTATTATCTACCAAAGAAAAGATTTTAAAGTTGATTTAGAAAAAAATGATATTGATTGGAATGAT
>Ga0208764_10002737_pt1 | contig 10987 bp, 16 predicted proteins | sample ETNtaG_18_FD_185762 | JGI IMG/M metagenome (GOLD analysis project Ga0208764, IMG submission 185762) | Marine microbial and viral communities from oxygen minimum zone, Eastern Pacific Ocean - ETNP201302SV91 (SPAdes) (version 2) | ecosystem: Environmental > Aquatic > Marine > Oceanic ... | reverse complement strand
AATCAGATCTCTAGGGAATGTGGCGAAGTGTGACCCCTTGTAAGGTTTATTGGTTACAGACCATACACTACGCTTATTCTTTGTTGGATATGATTTAGATAGTCCTGAGTGTGGTTGTAGTCCTGTGCCCTCATTGTGATACTTGCCTTTAGTCCTATCTCTAGTGCCCCAGTCCTTCGCTGGTTCTTTAATTGCTTCGTTGTTATAATAATATTTCTTACTCTTACTTAATAAGAAGATATATTCATGTGATTTGGTACATCTATCTCTCACACTCTCAGGCATTGGATTAGGTTTATGCCATATAATATCTTGACGTAAGTACCAACCATCTGCTCTTAATGCAAATGCTAACATCCAAGGTATACCAATTAAATCCTTTTCTTTTAATCCTTCAAGTCTATTTCCTCTGCGAGGACACACATCTGGTAAGTCTTGTTTAGTATTTGAGACTGTCTGTTTTGCCAGTCCTTGTCCCCTTCCAGGTCTGTAATTATAGTAACTATCGCCAATATTAACCCAACAAGTTCCATCATCTGTGAGCACATTTCGCACCTCCCTGAATACCTTTACCAAGTTATCTATGTAATCTTCAGGAGTCTGCTCCTGACCTATTTGATCCTTCTCACCACCATAGTCTCTTAGACCATAATAAGGCGGTGACGTTACACACATCCTCGCCTTATCAATAAATGCAGGTAATGTCTCTCGACAATCACCATACAATATGGTATCCTTCATGTATTTTTGTTAGTTATATGATACTCTATCACAATCTTCTTACTTTGTCTACCCACTGAGTTCAATGTCTCATAATGATTCCATTCACCATTTAATAACTCTTCCATTAATTTCTTATCTAAACCTGCTAGGTTAACACAGTTATCAACAGACTTACGCACTGACTCAAGACCTAAAGGTTTATGATCTATGAATGATCCTGCTAGATCATCATTCTTTGCCTTCTCTAGTGCCTTATCAATATCAATTGTAAATTCATCACTCATTGTTTTGTTGTGTTACTACGTGTCCTATTAATTATAGTGATAAACTTATCACCAGCAAATGTACCTGCTAGACATACATCTATCTCATCACCATCATGCCAATTGACTTCACCATTCTTTTTGGTATGTACCATTGCTAGTTGTATCTTCTTTATAATTTCATCAGTTATTCTCATGAGTTTAATACCAGTATAAGTCTTGTTACCATTAATATTATAATAATGTAGTAGGTCCACATTATCCACATACCTATTTTATTATGCCTACTTCCACGTTGATATGGGTGACAACCTGATGGTGTTTTGTCCCATCCTGCTTGCATATACTCATCAGGATGTATCTTCCTGTTAGGATCTCTCTTAGGTCTATCCCAAGGTCTATGGTCATCTAAATTAAACCAGCGTTTCATGATTGAAGTGAGTCTAGAATAGTATTATATGCCTCCACTATATCACCTTGTCCTTTCCTAAACAAGTCTTTGTCAAAACTCTTACCATCTTTCCAGAGTCGCATCGAGTCAGGTGATAGTTCATCAGCAACGAGTATATTTTGTCTAGAATCATAACCAAACTCCAATTTAAAATCAACAAGTGTAAGACCTATATCTTTAAAGGTCTCTGTTAGTATAGCATTAATTTCTCTTGCTAGTGCCTTTAATAGGTTTAAGTTGGTACCAATATTGGTAAACTTCATTAATGCTATGCGATCCTCTGTAAGTAATGGATCATCTTTATCATCATCCTTCAAATAAAACTCTACCAATGGTTCAGAGAGCACTGTGCCCTCTTCTATGGTAGTTTGTCTGCATATACTACCTGCTGCTACATTCCTTACCACAACCTCTATTGGTATGATCTCAACCCTCTTACATGCCATTGCTTGATGAGTTGGCATATTAATATAGTGAGTATCAATACCATTCAATTCAAGTAATTGAAAGAGACACTCAGATATCTTACAACATACCTCTCCTTTACCTTCGGGGAAATCTACCTGCCTACCATTACCAGCAGTGACCTTATCTTCATATTGTATAAGAACAGTTTCAGTCTCATCAGTTGAGAATACTGTCTTAACCTTGCCCTGAGTTATCGTTGTTTTCATTATTTGTTATATCATTGGGTAGATCTTCATTGCCTGGATGGTCCTTAATGACACCCTTATAATTCTTATGATTATAAAAATGCTCATCCTCTATTTCCATGTCATCCCACTCATGTGGATATACTAGCACATTTGTCTCCTTATATCCATGCATACTATTAGGATCTGCTCTCCTATTCATTGATACAGTAATATACTGGTCACCAATGAAATTAATAGTACCCTCTTCACCACTCTTTAACCTAACTGGCATTCCTCTCTTTAATGATTTAAGAATGTTTCTTATCTCCAATGGTACTGCCTCCGCTAAGAAAATAGGAATAGTCATAGTTTTAACTGATGGTCATCATAACCATAGTCACCCCTCAAAATATAATTAAATGCGATAGAATATCTATCCTCATTACTATTATTAACTCTAACAGCATGTGCTAGATGTGATGGAAATAATAATAACATACCTTCACTTACTGGTATCCTAGACTCCCTCATATTATATGTGTTATACTCTTTGACCTCTGGATATAGAGTCTGAGTACACCACGTAGGGATCATAGATGGGACATAAAATGATATGTCACCACTATTAGGTGGACACTTGTAATACATAACGCCACTAAACATAGCATTATTATGGGCATGACCATGCCCTGCATCACCAGGGTTATGCTTATTAACCCAGGATGATGTGTGTTCTAATTGATGCTTGGTATCATCTACCTGTAACACATCAAAAACATATTTTGATAAATTATACTCAACTAATGCCCTTATCTTTGGTTGTTTGGTTAACCACTGAGTTTCACTCATCCAACCATTACTATATCCTCCGTTATCACTATTACATGGTGTATTAATTACTTCATCTATGTCAATTAACTCAACCTTCTGAATATATAATGGTTGTGAAAATAAGGGTACTATTTGAGGATCATTCATATATGTTTCATGTGCAGAGTATCAATTATTGATTCAATTAACCCCTTATCATCATCTGGAACATCTCCATGATGCTCGCAAGCATCCTTCTGATAAAAGAATAGTGCCTTCTTTAATAACTCTTTTTGATCGTGATTTAAGATAGCAGTTTTAAGTGACATGTACATTTTTGACCCTTCCCCCAACAGGTCCTTTGCTGAATTATTTATCAGTCTATCTAAACTGTCAGTCATGTCAAGAGCAGTTTCTCAATTGTTTTGGAATCAAAACCAATGACTCCTAAGTCCTCTGGTGGCATCAATCCATGCTTGTTATCCATCTCAGCACTATTAAATAAACTCTGTCTCTTGACTGGATCCATATACTTGAATGATATAATATATCTGTTGATTGGATACCTATTAGTAGGTGGTCTACCTGAGTGTGGTACTCTACCATCAAATATTACTACTCTACCAGGTATAGGTGATACAATACGTTGTGCTTCTAATCTATGGTCATAGAATATAGTCTCACCTCCATAGTTGGGATTCCATTCAGGATTGAGATATAATAATACTGTCCTATTCTCTTCTATCCAATATGGTGCATCAACATGCACACCAGGAGTATCACCTGCCTTTAAACAATTAATATATGCACTGTATAACCAGTCTCGTTTGGGCATTTTTGGGCAAACTGCTTCCAAATATTCTAGTATCTCTAGGTATAGTGGATTGTTACTACCCTCTAGTCCTGAGTTGTCAAAGTATTCTGGATCCTCTACTGGTGTGAAATTATATAATTGATGTGTCCAATAGTTATTACTGATATCAACCTCTGGTCTTGCTTTACATGGTGGATCATCCGTCCTTGTAAACATGTAAGGAAGGTACATCACCTTATCAAATAGATCTTGTGATGCTAGTTTAGTATCAAATACTTCAATGGGAAAGTTCATAATATTTCCTATCAATAGGTTTCAGGTGTGGTAACATGTGCTGCATAGGTATGCTAACAGATAATCTCTTACCAGTTGGGAATGCTTGATGATATCCTCGTGCTGGTATGTATAGCATATCACCTGGTTTTAATACATGATCTATTACACATTCTAATTTCTCTGGTTCTGGTACAATATCTTGATAGAAATCAAACTCTTCCTTCCTTTGTGGTTGTTTCTTTACTAGATTACTACATCTATTTCTATAACATTTCCAGTGTGTCTCTCCTTCTACTTGTAATATAAAATTACTTGCAGTATCCTCATGTGCATTAAATGAATTACATTTCTTTAGACCAGCATACACATGAAATGCTGTCTTACCATCAAAGTATTCTTCAAACTTTTGTATTATCTCTTGCTTCTTACGAAATCCTTGATCAAAATTATTAATAATTAAATTATGACCATACTCCCAATTCTTCATTATCTCTTCTACATCTGCTGTTGATCTTGACCAACAACGTTCATACTCAGGTAACTCAACAAACCTAACTTCATCCTTATTAATAAATGTAATAGAATAGAATTGTGGATTGTTAAGACAATACTCTACCTCATCCCATGTAGCAAACTGATGTGGATCATCAACAATACCTTCCCACAGTTGTGGTTCATCATCCTCTGCCCAATTCTTTGATGAATATAATTTAGTTAGCAGTGAAGAGATCATGATCGCATTTGAAATTAATGTTTAATGTTACACGGTACAATTGATCACCGTATGGATTAGTTGAAGAATGAAACTGATGTCCATCAAATACAAATAAACTATTTGCTTTAGGTGTTACCCTCTTCTGTATAGTATACTCTTGGTTCCTTGCCTTATACCATCTCTCATCTACACTACCACTCTTAGGGTCATCATACTGGTCAAAGAATACTGTATCACCATTTGAGTCATGTAGGTAAAATAATCCTGCGTAATGGTCTATCTCATTGTCAGTGTGTGGACAGTTATAATGTCCCTCCTTACCTATGTCAGTGATTAGTGCTAACCTCAACCTGAAGAATTCCACAGGGTGTGGCATTGAATCACTTATCATATCACATAGTGGTAAGAAATGGGGTAACCAAGGACTCTCAACACCATCCTGATCTAATAACATATGGACAAACCCGATGGATCTCTCCTTCTCGGGTACTGTATTCCTTATCTCTTCACCACCAAACTTAAAGTCAGTTGCATCATCATATGATATATCCTCTGATATAAAATACCAAGGAAACCCATTCTGACCTGATACTAACTTATTTAAGCGAGAGAGGTACGTTGGGTTTATTATATCTTCTTTGTGGATATACTTCATGTTCACGATAATAATTAGAAAATACGTGCATATTAAATGATAGAGATATTCTATCATCATCACTAGCACTCTTATCAACACTGTGCATTAACCATGATGGAAATATCACCATAGTATTCTCTTTAGGTTGAACATACCACTCAACGAAGTTCATTGCTTCTTCATGTCTATCAAAATTCTCATTGCATCCCCAATATTCTTTGATGCATTGATCTTGCATAGGTCTATGGAATTTTAACTCACCACAACAACAGTTAGGTACCTTTGCATAGTATACACCAGCAAACATAGAACCAGAATGTGTGTGTATGTGATTACTATCTCCCTTCTTATTGATATTCATCCACATGTTTGACAACTTAAGGGTATAATCTCTAAACCCAAACTCATCACCAGCAGCAAATGTATTTACTGTTACATGTTGATGTAAGTCACCTAATGGTGTGTTATCTATATGAGGTGGTATAAAATCATTAGACTGCCATCCACCCATGTTAGACTTTCGCATACCTTCAGGATCATCCTTTTGTACTTGATATACAAAATCGACAATCTTATCATTATCTAATGGTACGTCATCAAATATCCATATAGGTGTTGGAAATAGATGCTCAGTTCTTAACTTCATCCTTTACTTCCTCAACCGCAGGTGCTTCCTCGTTGACCTCCTCTTCATTATTAAATACAAACTCTTTGTCTGTAATATTAGGATCAACATGCTTCTTAAATAATGCTAATGCTTCAACAGCACCGCTTAATTTATTAAGTGTGTCTTTCTTAGTCTGCAAATCTTCTAGTGATATCTTAGTGATAGTACTAGTATAATGCATATTATCTAATGCTTCTTGCAGTTTATGATAATCTTGTTTAGTATCTTCATACTGTTGTAGAAAGTTCATAACCAATTCATCAAAGGATATAAGACCTTCAATTGGTGCTGCTACAGGTTGGTCAGATAATCCTGCTTCTTCAGCAAGATTGACCTCTCTTAAATCTTCTGGCATTACTCAAACCTCTCTTTGTTTTTATTTAGGGCAAGGACTGTCTTGGTATTGTCAATGCGTTGTTTTAATGTGGTCATCTCTACAAAGTGCATAAACCTATTAAAGTCCATGACCTTGTTGTTTTTATGATCCTCATCATTAGCATCTTCAATTATAACATCAAACTCATCATTATTCAACCATGATCTAGGAACTGGTATCCATTGAGCGAGTGGTGTACCTGCCTTAACAAGGTACTCACCCTCCTCAATAGAGTGCCAGAATAGTTGTAGATTGACCTCAAATGAATAGGATGGATCAACTATACCAGTAGGTATAGTAAACCTCTTCTCATCATGGTATGGTATTGGCATTTGTACAAATACCACATCTTTATGTGCTTGTACTCTCCAAGGTAATTCCAACTTAACTACCATTGCGTTAGTTGGTTTCTGTTGATCGACTAAGTGTACCATACCCTCAGTCTGCTCAGGTGCATGAGCATTTATAAATGCTTTATCTTGGCGAAACATTACTTGTGTTACCCAAGAGAAATTCTCACCCTTACCATCCTGTGATATAACAAAATCTGTTGGTGATGTTAATATCCAACCACTCTGAAATAATTCTGATAATGCTGGACATGTTGCTGCATGTTGGAATAAACCATCATAGTCTGCATCACCCATACCATACTCAAGTACTTGCTTATGATGTTTAAATAACTTCTTAACCTTCATTACAGGGCAAGCACTATCCTTACCATAGTATTTCTTAAGTGCCTCTTTAACCCAAGGTCTCTTAAGTTGCTTGGCAGGTATCCAAGGTTGTAATGCAGATACACCATCCTGTACTGAGTAAAATCTTACCCACTTCTTCTTCTTTTTAAACGGATTCCACATAGATATTATCCTTCAAGTATTGATAATGTGATGGTAATGTATTCACCCACTCTAACATATGTTCTTTGTTTTTGCAATAATCATTGTGATATTGTTCAATCTCTTTGAATCTCTCTTCATCTGCTCTTTCATTTAATATAGTTCTAGTAAATGGTTTATACCCCATACCTGCTGCTATGTATATTGTCCCTTCACCTAATCCATTGTTAGGATCATATACTTTAGTCTCTAATGATTCTAATAGTTGTCTGTAATCAGCAATAGCATGTAATGATGACTCATGAGGATTATCAGTAAACTTATAAAATCTTTCAACACTATTAGTGGCATCCCTCCAGTATGGAGTATCTTCTCTCATACTGAAAGTATAATGATGTACCACGAAATTCTTATATGATTCTAATAGTTTATTAGTAGCATAATTATATGCTATACGATCTTGATTAACTACATGTCCATCACGAGTAGATAATATATCATCTAAGAAAATAATATTATCATGTGTGGTTACCAGTCCAGTTGATTCTAATGGTTCTATGAATCCATATGATAAACCAATACCTACAACATTATTAACCCATCCCTTCTCGTGTCTACCATGCTTTAATTTTATGGGCATTAATGAGCATTCTTGGTCATCTAGATACTCTCTAAATTCCTTCTCTGCTTCAGCATCAGAGATATACTTACTAGAGTAAATATATCCTGTACCTATATTATTCCACATGGGAATATTATATACCCACCCATTACCTAATGCAACACAGTCAGTATAAGTATCCATCTGTGTTTCTTTATCCTTATACTCAATGTGTGTTGCTAATGCTCTATCATTGAATAACTGATCCTCAAATGAAACAAATGGTACACCCATGTGTTGTTCAAGTAACAGTGATCTAAATCCTGTGCAGTCTATGAATAGATCAGCACTAATTGCTTGACCATCTGTTGTAGTAATAGCAGATATATCTCCACCAGGTGTCTTAACTACATTATGTACTTCACCTATAAGATGATGACAACCATTAGGTATTGCTATATTATCTCTTAAATACTCACCAAACTTATCAGCATTGAGATGATATGCAAGATCAGTATCAGGATTATAATATGAATCAGGTATCTCTTTAGATATCTTACCATGCTCTGTTGGATATGTTAATGGATTAACAAACCTAGCAAACTCTTCTGATCCATAGTCATATACCCATGATGCCTCAAAGTATTTTTGAATATGAAATGGTGTCTCATCACGTGGTGGTCCAAATGCTCCAAAAGGATATTGAAATGACTCACCCTTTCCTTCTTTAAAATTTTTAAATCTAATTGATGACTTATATGTTGCATTACATTGTGTCATCCAGTCTTCATCCTTAAGACCTAACCTTAATAAGAACCTATTAAAATCTGCTAGAGTTGATTCACCTACACCTATAGGTTTAATATCAGGAGACTCTATCAACACCATCTCAATATCTGGATGCTGCTTAGATAATAGTGCTGCTGCCATCCATCCTGATGTACCACCACCTACAATACATATTGATTCAATTCGCATATATGGTCTCCTTATAGTAATCGTATGGGCACTGTAGTTTATCTATACCCTCCCAAGGTACTGGTTCATGCTCAGGTACCGTGCCACCTGCATAGTAGTCAAGTTCTTTATAAACTAGATCACTGAATGGATTCCATCCTTGACCTGCTTGGACATAGAATGATCCTTCTTGTGATAGATCTGCCCAACTATATGCATCACCAAATGTTGATGATGGTAGTCCTAAGTTTCTTTGGAATCTAAAGATAGCATGATCATCTGGATAATGAATCTTACTTATATGTTTCCAGTATGGTGTATCATCACGTTGTGTTAATGCGAAATGTGATGCAACAAACGTTGCAAACTCATCAAAACTACCATTACAATTATTATTAAAGGTATCCTTCATTATCTGTGTGAAGTTTCTCCTACCATCTACCACACGTAGGAACATTAATAGGAAATTATGTATGGATAGTATACCATTAGATTCTAATGGTTCAATGAAACCAGCAGACAATCCAATTGATATTACATTACCTTTCCACATCTCCTCCCTTCTACCTGTTGTCCATTTAATTACACGGAACATTTTGTCAGAGTATCCACCAACATCAGACTCTACATTATCTGCTAGGTAATCTCTAAACTCATCTATTGCTTCTTGATCTGAGCAAAACTTATCACAATATACATATCCACTACCTATCCTAGTCCATGTTGGTACATTCCAACACCAACCATTATCAAGAGCAACACAATCTGTGACTGGTTTCATCTGCTCTTCTTTATTATTATAGGCAAACCTGGTCACAACTGCACTATTATTGGGCAGTATGTCCTCCAGACTATGCCAAGGTGAATCATTTAATAATGATTTGAATCCTGTGCAATCAAAGTATAGATCTGCTTTAGGTAATCTCTTAGGGTTTATCTTCCTTACTCTACGTTTAACACCACGTGGTATAGCATAGTTATCTCTTAACCACTCACCAAACTTAGCAGCATCGAAATGGAATCCAGTATACTTGTGGAGATCCCAATAGTCATTGGTTAGTGGTAGTTTATTCTGTGTACAACATGCTGCTGCATAACTATAATCCTCTGCAAACTTAGCATTATTCCATCCATACTTCTTCTGATAATACCACCACTGTGCTGGTTCAAACAAATCACTCCTTGGAGGACCGAATGGGTACTGCCAAGGAGTGTCTCCTTTCTTATGAAAATTATGAAATCTTACACTTGCTTTATATGTTGCATCACAGTATGACATCCACTCCTCATCCTTGAGATCAAGGAAGTGACACCATAGTCTAAAGAATTGTGTGGTTGACTCTCCAACTCCAATTGAAGGAGTCTTATCATCCTCATACAGAACAACATCCCAATCAGGATATGCCTTGATCAAAGTAGATGCAGTCATCCAACCAGCGGTACCACCGCCAACAATAACAATTTTCATAACAAAATTCTTACTCGGTTATTCTACCCTGGAGGTACCCAGTTGTCAACCCAAGGATCCCAAGGGTCACGACCAACTAATTGTATCTTTTTAGGATCTTGAACAAATGCAGGTATAGTGTTTGGTTTAGTGGTAGTTGCCTTTACATTAGCAACATGATCTTTCCACTCAGTAGTACCATTAAGAGCATCTCGATACTGCATATCCATCTGCTCACCAATATCACCATAAGCAATAATTCTGTCAACGACTGCTTCTTCACGTAAATCTTCATTGTCGTGATGATCTACTAGCACTCCATTAACCATTTGCTTGTCGAATGTGGCATCATCAGGTATTTCACACCACTTCATAGTAGCGTCACCACCTTCATATACCTCAAACTTATCTGCTTCATCACAGATGTCAGATAGTGCACCTGTGTCTTTACTTACTAATGCCCATTTAGCCATGATTGATTAAATCTCCTTCGATAGTTATTTAGGTTAACCGTAGAATTCATATACTACGACCACACCTTCACGTCCTCTAGCACCTCTAGTACCCTCACGAGCACCATTACCGCCAGCACCCCAAGCACAGTGTGATTGATGCCTGTGTGAATAGTCCTGTTGTTGGTGAGATGCAGGTTGTGATCCACCCATATAGGATGCACCAGCAGCATAGTTACCATACTTGGACCAGTTACCGTAACCGTTTCCACCACCTCCGTAGGCATTTAAGTTGCCTCCAGATCCATTACCACCATACCCACC
>Ga0208764_10002736_pt1 | contig 10989 bp, 6 predicted proteins | sample ETNtaG_18_FD_185762 | JGI IMG/M metagenome (GOLD analysis project Ga0208764, IMG submission 185762) | Marine microbial and viral communities from oxygen minimum zone, Eastern Pacific Ocean - ETNP201302SV91 (SPAdes) (version 2) | ecosystem: Environmental > Aquatic > Marine > Oceanic ... | reverse complement strand
AAAAGTATGGGCTTTTTTAGGAGACGGAGAAACAGATGAACCTGAATCTTTGGGAGCGATAAGTTTGGCTTCAAGAGAGAAACTTGACAATCTTATATTTGTTATAAATTGTAATTTGCAAAGATTAGATGGTCCTGTTCGAGGAAATAATAAAATTATCCATGAATTAGAAAGAGAGTTCAGAGGCTCGGGTTGGAATGTTATTAAGGTTATTTGGGGAAGATTATGGGATCCAATTTTTGCTAGGGATAAAGATGGAAAACTCCAAGAGCTTATGGATGCAGTTGTTGATGGAGAGCTTCAAAATTTTAAAGCTAAAGGGGGCGCATATACTCGGGAGAAATTTTTTGGACAAGACCCGGATGTTTTAGAAATCGTCGATGACCTAACTGATGAAGATATATATAAGCTAAATAGAGGAGGTCATGATCCATACAAGGTATACGCTGCATATCATCAAGCAGTAAATTCTACAGGGGCTCCAACAGTTATTCTCGCTCTAACCACTAAAGGTTATGGGACTGGATCTAGAGAAGCTGATAACACTACTCATCAAGTTAAAAAACTGACTCTTGAAAATATTAAATCTTTCAGAGATAAATTTGATATCCCAGTTTCAGACAATGATATAGAAGAATTACCTTATGTTAGACCATCTAAAGATTCACCTGAAATACAATATCTGCTAAAAACAAGAGAGCGGCTAGGTGGCCCTATACCAAGAAGACGAGGACATACTCAAAAATTATCTAAACCTTCTGATATTATTTTCCAAAAATATACTCAAGGCTTTGATGATAAAGAGATTTCCTCAACTATGTCGTTTGTTCGAATGATGTCAGATATATTAAAAGATAAGAATATTGGTCAAAATATAGTTCCAATTGTTCCAGATGAAGCTAGGACTTTTGGTATGGAGGGACTTTTTAGACAAATTGGCATTTATTCTTCTGAGGGTCAAAAATATAAACCAGAAGATGCTGACCAAGTCATGTGGTACAAAGAATCTAAAGATGGGGTAATGCTTGAAGAGGGCATTAATGAAGCTGGGGCATTTTCTGCATGGATTGCACTTGCAACCGCTTATTCAAACTATAACATTCCAATGATCCCTATTTATTTATTCTATTCAATGTTTGGTTTTCAGCGTATCCATGACCTTGCATGGGCTGCAGGAGATTCTCAGGCAAAAGGATTTTTGATTGGAGCTACATCAGGAAGAACGACCTTAAATGGAGAGGGGTTGCAGCACCAAGATGGACAAAGCCATATCTTTTCTTCAACAATCCCTAACTGTCGCTCATATGATCCAGCCTATGCGTACGAATTAGCAGTTATTTTTAAAGATGGGATCAAAAAAATGTTTGTAGATTTAGAAAATTATTATTATTACATTACTGTTACTAATGAGAACTACCTGCAGCCACCTCAACCAAAGAATTCTGAAGATGGGATCATAAAAGGTTTATATAAGGTGAACGAACATAGCAACCCTCAAGTCACTTTGATTGGCTCGGGATCTATTCTAAATGAATCAATAAAAGCTCAACAAATTTTAAAATCGCTTGGAATCTCATCAGATGTATGGAGTGCAACAAGCTTTAACATGTTAAGAAAAAATGGGATGGAGAAAGAGCGTTTTAATGAGCTTAATCCAACTTTAAAACAAAAGATAACTTATGTGGAAGAGTGTTTACCCAGTTCAGAGATACCTGTAGTCTCTGCAACTGATTACATGAGAGCATATCCAGAGCAAATTAGGAGTTTTATTAAAGCGCCTTATTACACTCTCGGAACCGACGGTTATGGCAGAAGTGATTCTAGGCAAAAACTGCGGGAATTTTTTGAAGTTGATGCAAATAATATAGCCAGGCTTGCAATTTATTCTCTTTTCCATAAAGGAGAGCTTAATAAAAAAGAAATTACATCTTTTTATAAGAAATTGAAGGTTAACCCAAGTAAACCAAATCCTTGGGAAGTTTAATGACTAAAAAAATTATTAATATTCCAGACTTAGGCGAGGCTGAAGATGTTGAGGTTATTGAAGTTTGTGCAAAAGCAGGAGATCAAGTTAATTCTGAAGATCTAATCATTGTTCTAGAGTCAGATAAAGCTGCAATGGAAATACCAGCTTCTGTAATTGGCACAGTTGTTTCTATTGAAGTCTCTGTGGGAGATAAGGTGAGTTCGGGCTCACCTTTTTTGCAAATTGAACTCTTAAATAAAGAAGTTAAAAAAGTTGAAGAGAACATCCATGAGCAAAATTTTGAGAAAAATCAGACTATCTCTGAAAAAAAAGAAGAGATTGAATCTGAACAGCCTTCTAAAATAGAAAATCAACAATCTTTTAACATGACCGCTAATTCGAATATTTATGCTGGACCAGCAGTAAGAAAACTTGCGCGAGAATTTGGCATTGATTTATTGCTTGTTTCACCTACCGGTCCCAAAAATAGAATACAAAAAGAAGATTTACATTTGTTTGTAAAATCTCAACTTTCTGAAACATCTAAAAAAGGTGGCTTTGAGTTCACTCAACCTGATATTGATTATTCAAAATGGGGGCCAATCAAAGAAGAAAAACTTTCTAAGTTTCAGAAATCCTCATTATCTAATCTTCATACATCCTGGATTAATATTCCGCATGTTACTCAACATGATGAATGCGATTTAACAACATTGCTCGACACTAGAGCTAAATTATGTAAAAAGCATAAGATGAAAATATCTCCTTTAGCTTTTATAGCAAAAATTACTTCTCAATTACTTTTTGAGTTTCCGTTGCTCAATTGTTCTTTAGATCAAAATTTAGAAAAAATTATTTTAAAAGATTATGTGAATTTAGGTATCGCCATCGATACCCCTGGGGGATTAATAGTACCTAATATAAAAAATGCACATTTAAAATCGATTATAGAAATTTCATCAGAGATTATTGAATTAGCTAAAGCTGCAAAAGAAAGAAAATTAAATATTGCTGACTTAAAAGGTGCCTCCTTTAGCATCAGTTCTCTAGGATCAATTGGAGGCAAGTTTTTTACACCAATAATAAATCCACCTGAGGTAGCTATATTAGGAATTTCAAAGACTTATGAAAAAATCGTTTCATTGAAAGATAGATTTGAAGGCAGAAGTTTTTTGCCTATTTCACTAAGTTATGATCATCGAGCAATTAATGGAGTCTATGCAGTACAATTTACTAGTCAGCTTGGAGAAGCCTTGTCTGATAAAAAAATGATTGAAAAGGGGTTTAAATGATAGATCAAAATTTTGAAAAGGGATGTGTTCTAGTGGTTGGAGGAAGTGGTGGCATCGGCTCATTATGCGCAAAAGAATTTGCGAATTCTGGTGCCAAGTTAGTTATTACTTATTATAAGAATGAACAAGCCGCTATTGATATAGCTAATGATATAGATTCTGATGTACAAATATATCAGCTAGACAATAGTGATCCCGGGTCTGTTGAGGAAACTTTTAAAAAAGCAGCTAAAGACCATGGCTCTATTAATACACTTGTAAATGCGGCTGGCTTTGATATACCTCAAAAATTTATAGGCGAGATAGATATTGATTTATGGAAAGGGGTTATTGACGCTGATATTAATGGATTTTTTAACCTGGTTAAAGTAGGGCTACCTTATCTGCGTGAATCAAAAGGTTCTATAGTGTTTATTAGTTCTGCTGGATTATTTAAATACCCTCCAGGAGATATTCTTTCAGTGGCGCCCAAAGCAACTATAGAACATGTTTTAAAAGGCATAGCGAAAGAGGAGGGTAGTAATGGTGTAAGAGCAAACTCTATCGCTCTAGGAATTATTGAAACAGGGATATTCCATCGATTACGTGAAGAAGAAAATACTTTTTTTGATGATGCTTGGCATGAGGCCGTGATGAATACACTTGCAATTAAAAGATTTGGCTTTCCTGAAGAGGTTGCGCACACTGCAGTATTTTTAGCTTCGAGCAAAGGCGGCTACATCACAGGCCATTGCATACCTGTTGATGGTGGATACCATCTTTAAGAATTATACAAAAAAGTCTGTATTTTCAACTCCGAGCTGCATGGCACCATAATTTCTTGAAAAGCTAACAGGATTATTAGCAACATGAGCTCTTGCGGTATGAACATCTAAGAATATTTTTTGAATATCGTGCCCCAAAAATACAGCTCCTCCCCCAGCATTTGAGAAGAGGGTATCGACAATTTCTAAACATTTTTCTATAACTAATGATGCATCGTATCTAAATTTCACTCGATCTATCATAGGGATTCCACCTTGATTTCCAGCTTGATCAACCATCACATCATAGTTTCTAAACATTATTGTTTCTATTGCATCGAGTTTTGCTGATGCTTCAGCAACAATTGATTGTGTATGAGTATCACCAGCTAGTTTAGACGGGTCACTTGAAGCTTTATTATTCGCACCCTCAATAAAAAGCTCTAACATTTTTTTTGTTGCACCAATAGCTGGGGTTGATACAGCTCTAACAAAAAGCTGACCCCAAGGGATTTTATATAAGTCGTTTTTATTTACTTCATATCCAGGGTTAGTTAGATTAAAGCCATCAGATTGTTTATGAGTACGATACTCTGGAACAAAAACATCATTAACATGGATGTCCTGACTGCCAGTACCTTTTAGGCCCATTGAATGCCATGTATCTTTTATCTCATAATCACTTTTAGGAATAAGAAAAGTCCTATATTCAGGTGCGCCACCTTCTTGCGGAAATATTAATCCTCCTAGCATCGCCCAGTCACAATGATCCGAACCACTTGACCATTGCCAGTGACCAGAAAACTGAAATCCCCCATCAACAGGCGTAACCTGTCCCATTGGAGCATATGATGATGAAACAAGAGTATTGTCATCTTGACCCCATACCTCTTGTTGAGCTTTATCATCATATAGGGCTAGTTGAAAAGGATGTATTCCAACAACACCCAAGACCCATGCAGTTGACATACAGCCTTGAGCTACCCTTAACTGGACTTCAGAAAAAGTATGAGGATCTAGCTCAAAGCCTCCATATTGCTTTGGTTGCAAGATTTTAAAAAATCCAGCATCTTTCATGTCTTGAATAGTTTCTTTTGGAATCCTTCTGTCTGTATCAGCAGATTCAGACCTTTCTTTCAAGACCGGAATAAGCTCTTCAGCTTTTGTAATTAATTCATTATGTAGATCTAAATTTGTTCTTTCTCTAACTGATGATTTTAATATTGCCATTATTTAACCCATTGTTTTAATACATTATAATGATTCCATTATTAGTTTGCTGATTGAACATAATAATTTCGATCTTATGTAACTAATATTTTGATAAATATCAATAATCTTAATTCTTTTTACAAAATTTTTAACAATTGCTGTGCATTCTCTAATTGTTTGCTTAATGCATCTATACTAGTTTCATGTCTAATGTACATGTCAACTGCAAGGCTGGAAAATTTACTGGTATTAACAATAAAAATATAAATTTTTTTTATGGAATTCCTTTTGCAAAACCATTAACAAAGAAAACACAATGGCAGTCTCCTGAAAGAATTGATTCCGAAATAACTTTTGAGGCTACCCAAAAAGGCTTTAGTTCTCCTCAGACAATTTATCGAGATTCTTTTTTAACGGACCCATCCATGCCTTTAGAATCTATTGATTGCCTTTCTTTGAATATTGCATCAAAAAATATAAATGAAAATATGCCTGTAATGATTTGGATTCATGGTGGCGCATACATTACTGGGTCTGCTAATTCTGCAGTTTACGATATGGGCTCACTTCCGCTTCATGACATTGTATTAGTAACAATTAATTATCGTTTGGGACCATTTGGCTTTTTAAAGCTTGACGAAGTTACAAATGGTCAAATTAGATCTACTGGTAATGAAGGGCTTATGGATCAAAAGCTAGCAATTGAATGGGTCAAAGAAAATATCAGTGAGTTTGGTGGCAATCCTGACAATATAACTCTTTTTGGAGAGTCAGCTGGCGCATGGAGTGTAGCTTTGCAGTCCGCAATAAGCCCTAGCGGTAATTTATTTTCAAAAGCTATATGTCAAAGCGGGGGCATGAATGCTTATTTTGAAGAAAGTAGAGCTAATAAATGGGGCGAACTATTTATAAAAACTGCTAATGATAAAGGTATTCAAATAATGGATTTGCCTTTGTTAGATCATAAACGGATCACTTCAATAGCCTTGGATATGAAGCACACCATGATAGCTAACGGACAGTGGCTTTCTCCAGAGGTTGGCTTTGCCCCAGTTGCTGATCAGAATTTTCTGCCTGCAAATCCTATAGAAAATTTTAAAGATTCACCAATTAGGCTTATTGTTGGAACAACCGCAGATGAGTATAGACTTTGGTCCGAATTCGAACCTTATTACCTAAATCTCAATAAAGAAAGTTTTTACAAGAGATTAAATAAAATATTTAAAAAGGATGCTGTAAACAAGATTGTTGAAAGGTATTTGCATAAGAGTCCCATTGAAGGGCAATACAAGCATACATTATCAAATATTATGACTGACTGGACATTTGGGATGCATGCATTAGAACTATTAGAGCAACATCAAGATAAATCTTACGGTTATTTTTTTAATGAGCCTAGTCCGGTATTAGATGGAAGGTTGGGCGCTTATCATGCAAGTGAATTGCCATATGTTTTCGGTTCAGCCAATCAAAAAACTTTTAGAGAATTTTGCTCAAAGGATGCTTTAGAGATTTCTAATTTTTTTCAAGTTTCTTGGACTGAGTTTGCAAAAACTGGCTCTCCCTCATCTGACTTAATTGATTGGGATGTTTATAATATAAATCAATCTATTGCGTTTATAAATTCAGCCCCTAGAATTAAAACTATTGAGAATATAGATAGGATAAAATTACTACATGAATCAAAAATTAATTCCTAAGAATTTATTTATTGTAATTTTCAGCTTATCTATTTTAGGGTCATGCATGAACCCTATTCAACAAAATAATTCTTTAACTATTGCTACTTCGTCTGGTGTCTCGCAAGGAAAATTAAAACAAAATGTTATTTCCTGGGAAGATATCCCTTATGCGATTCCTCCGGAAGGAGAATTGCGCTGGAAGGCTCCTAGACCATTAGTCTCTTATGAAACAAATATTGAACCTCAAGATGGGAACGGGTGCTTACAACAAGCTAGTATTTACGCAGGTATGCAGGGTGAAGGGATAGTTGGACAAGAGGATTGTTTATATTTAGATATTAAAGCACCTGTTAATAATTTAAATAGAAGGCTTCCTGTGCTGTTTTGGATTCATGGTGGTGGCAATACTTCCGGTGTAAAAGATTACTATGATTTTTCAGAGCTCATTCGAGAGCATCAGGTGCTTGTTGTCACTATCAATTACCGATTAGGCCCAATGGGCTGGTTTACACATCCTGTAATACAGGGACTCCAAAGCGGAATGGACAAATCTTCTAATTTTGGGACTCTGGATATCATCGAAGCATTGAGATGGGTCAAGATCAATATCCAAAATTTTGGAGGCAATCCAGATAATATAACAATCTTTGGAGAATCTGCAGGAGGAAATAATGTTTTCTCTTTACTTGCCTCACCAATAGGAGACGGACTATTTCATAAGGCTATTTCCCAATCAGGTTATACGAGAAGTTTTACTAAACAAGAAGCGTTTGGGATTAATCGAAACGATATTGTTGTTAATCAACTAGGTTCTGATCCAGTATTAGCAAAACATGACTTGTCTGGATATGGGAGTATAAAAAATTTATTTAATCAAGATCCTCAAAAATATGGAGATGAGTATCAACGTTATCTCAGATCTCTCGACGGCAAAGCTTTACTAGCAACATATCAAAAAATTTCTGATGATACATATGATCGTCTACCACTTCTTACTAGGGATGGAATAGTCACGCATATTAATGGAGTGAGCGCTGGACTTGCTGCATCTCAAAAGAAAAATAATATCCCTGTTCTTGCAGGATCTAACAAGGATGAACTCTCTCTTTGGCTTGGGGCTAATAGATATTTTGTAGAAGCTTCCTATCCTTTAACAAAACTTGTCCCTATTCCTAAAATAGTGCTTAAGAAAGAAGAGTTATATAAGCTTTGGGTTAAAACTCGTTCACAGGGATGGAAGTTAAGAGGCGTTGACGAGCCCTTGATGGAGTTAGAAAAAGCTGGATATGATTCCTTATACGCTTATAGGTTTGATTGGGATGACCAAAAATCTTCATACTTTGCAGATTTTCCAAACCTTATTGGGGCAGCTCATGGCTTTGAGATTTCTTTTATAACAGGTGATTTCAAATTTGGCCCAATTGGACGATATGTTTATCCAAATGGAGAATTAAGAAATCAAATGCAAGAAACCATGATGAATGCATGGGCTTCATTTTCAAAAACAGGCACTCCTAATACCGGCAAACAACAACAATGGAAAAAATTCAACTCTAAAGATAGAACTTTTATGAAACTTGATTCTGATGAGTATTTATTTTTAGACAAAGAAATGTTGTCTCTTGAATTTATTTTAGGGAATGTCAGATTGTCACCAGTAGGAACTTTGGTCGAAAAATGTTTATTAGTTGAAGAGACATATTTTAATATAGGAGACCCTCTTGATGATCAATTTTCTGAATGGAACCAAGGAGCCTGCAATCAATTTGATATGGATTTAGAGCGAAAAAAAATTGAAACTGATTTAATTAAAGAATATGGCTCAGTTATGGTATACGAGTGATTTTCTATTTTAAAAAAATATTTTTTACTCTTTTTATTTTTATTTTTCTAGCTAGCTGTGGTTCCGATGTTGATCCAGGAGCAATAGAGGGAGCTCCACGATCCAGTGAAGCAATTTATAAACAAGACTTGAAATTTTTTCAGACTAAAGAAAGTTTGTTAGGCGCAGATTCAGGCGAAACATCTCAAATTTTATTTGGAGATTTGCATGTCCATACAACCTACTCAATAGATGCCTTTACCTTAGAGTTACCAATGATGGGGCTTCAGGGAGCGCATGATAGTTCTATGGCTTGTGATTTTGCAAGATATTGTGCAAATATAGATTTTTTTAGCTTTAATGATCATGCTGAAGGTCTAACCCCAGATCATTGGCGCGAACAAAAAGAGATTGTTCAACAATGTAATATTTCTAATAGCGACCCAGTAACAAATGATTTAGTTGTATTTCCTGGCTGGGAATGGACTCAAATTGGCACAACAAAAGAGAATCACTGGGGTCACAGAAATGTAATTTTTAAAGATATTCAAGATTTACCAGCAAGACCTATAGGTTCTCGAACTCCAGGATCTGGCCTCGGAGTATTTGATACCACTCAACAAGCTGTAAGTGCAAGATGGGTTGATATTCTTAACTTTAAAAGGTATTCAGATCTAAATTGGCTTCTAAATGAAGTAAGAAATATACCTTTTTGCGATGAAGGAGTTACATCAACAGAACTTCCATTTGATTGTTATGAGTACGCAAGGACTCCAAAAGATCTTTTTTCTAAGCTTGATGAGTGGAATGCAGATAGCATTGTTATTCCTCATGGACAGTCATGGGGCTTCCATGTTCCATTAGGAACTTCTTGGGATAATCGTTTAAATGATCAGGGTCATGATCCAAGTAAGCAAATTTTATTGGAAATCATGTCAGGTCATGGAAACAGTGAAGAGTATAGAGATATTGCGTCAGCAAATTTTCTTCAGAATGATGTAATGAACTGCCCAGAACCAACTGAAGATTTTTTACCTTGTTGCTGGCAAGCTGGTGAAATGCAAAAAAAACGCTGTGATGGGCTAACAAAAGATGAGTGTGACGCAAGGGTTGAACTTGCAAAAAAATACACTCTAGCTGGAGGACCTTATACTAATATGGTCTTTCCTGAGGCTAAACCAGAAGAGTGGCTAAATTGTGATCAATGTACTGATTGTTTTAAGCCGGCATTTAATTATAGGCCAAAACAATCTGCTCAATATGCACTAGCTATATCTAATTTTGATAAATCTACAGATGCTCCAGAAAGATATAATTTTGGGTTTATAGCTTCAACAGATGATCATACTGCTCGTCCAGGAACAGGCTACAAACAGTATGAAAGACGCAAAATGACTTTCGCAACTGGCGTGAAATCTAAATTTTGGGAGTATAAATATGATGCTGAAGATCCTAATTTTCCTGAAATACCAAAAATTACTCCCGGAGAAAGTCAGCCTGATAGCGAGAGAGTTTCAAGTTTTGTATATCCTGGTGGCATCTTGGCCGTTCATTCAGAGGGAAGAGGCAAAGATGCAATTTGGTCTGCTTTAAAGAATAAAAATGTTTATGGGACTAGCGGTCCTAGAATTTTACTGTGGTTTGATTTAATTAATTCCCCGCAAGGAAAAGTACCTATGGGATCTCAAATTACAATGAGTCAAAACCCAAGCTTTATTATTAAAGCTGCAGGTAGTTTTAAGCAAAAAGAAGGTTGCCCAAAAGAGTCAATAGATTCTCTCTCTTCTAAGAGGTTGGATTATCTTTGTGCCGGGGAGTGTTACAACCCAAGTAATGAAAGAAACATTATTCAACAAATAGAAATCATTAAGATTACTCCTCAATCATATATAGGTGAGGCAGTTAGCCCTCTCATTCAGGATCCTTGGAAGATAATCCCTTGCAATGGAACAGGCGAATGTGTTGTTGAATTTGAGGACCAAAATTATTCTAGGGACAGCGTTTACTACGTTAGAGCAATACAAGAACCAACACCTGCAATTAATGGAGCGCCTTTGTTCAAAAGAGATAATTTTAAACTCTGCAAGGGGAGTTTCAGAACAGACCTGCAAGATGATTGTTTAAGTATGACCAATGAAAGAGCATGGTCTTCACCAATTTATGTAGATAAGCCCTAGGAGTCTTGCTGCTTAATTTGATTTGCTGTAGATCTTTTAATCTTAATTAATTCAGCAATTTTAAAATATAAGTTTTCTTCATAAGCATCAATCAC
>Ga0208764_10002734_pt1 | contig 10994 bp, 11 predicted proteins | sample ETNtaG_18_FD_185762 | JGI IMG/M metagenome (GOLD analysis project Ga0208764, IMG submission 185762) | Marine microbial and viral communities from oxygen minimum zone, Eastern Pacific Ocean - ETNP201302SV91 (SPAdes) (version 2) | ecosystem: Environmental > Aquatic > Marine > Oceanic ... | reverse complement strand
GCTGTTCGCAGTGGCTGCTTGGATTGTCATCCATTAATGGTGCAGAGGGCAGGATTCGAACCTGCGAAGCACTACGCACTGGGACCTCATCCCAGCCCCTTTGACCGCTCGGGTACCTCTGCTCGTGAGTCAGCGGGCTTACGACGGCCTATTTCAGAGGTATCCTAACTTCCACATTGCCAGATATCCGATAGGGAGCAAGGGCAAGCAGACTGCAAAGGCCCTTCGGAAAAACCTCCAAAACCCGCCTTCGTGGCCTTCAGGTATATTATCAGCGACCGCTACAACCAACTCTTCGATTAGATCTGCACCCGGGGATCCACTATTGGCCAAACTACTCACTCAGAACCTTATCCCGACCTTGGCTGCCATCGGAGGTATCTGACCTGTCTTCGCATAGTAGAACAGCGAAGCCCTGTTCACTGCTTCAACAGTCGAGAAGAAGAGAACTGCGAACAGGATTCCCACGGCCAGGATCACCATTCCAAGGATGAAACCTACATCACCCACCATCATCAGAGGAACGGAAATGCAAGCCAAAAGGAGTATGCATAGAACCATGAGTATCCCGGTCCCAATATGGGACGACACATCCTCACCCCAAGTCTTCTTGAACAGCTCCATTGACCTGCCCATGCCATCGAGCACACCCGCCTTCTCCAGGACGATAATGGGGATCACGAAGAATGTCACAATCCACCAAGCGATGCCTATGATGTAACTAGCCAACCCTGCAACTATCCTGAGTGGAACAGGTGAGTCATCGCTGTGGGCAAGGCCCTCTAGGATCTGGAGGAAAAGCCCGACTGTGCCTGCAATTATCCCCCAGACCAGAATCTGAGGCAGGCGCTTAATCGCCTGCCCTATGCCGTAGGAGAAGCTTGGGTTTGTCCCCGAACTGAGGCGCTCGTATGCGCTTGCGATGATCGCAGCGTTCCAGAAGACCGTGATTACAGATACTAACAAGTAGAATACGAACCAAATTGCCATGTGAGCAATAATCAACTCGCTGCCGCAGTCTTCACCCACACACTCTGGATCTGAGGCGATTACATCCAGACCGACCGAGCCGGAGATTGCCGCACCGATTGCTAAGAGAGAAAATAGGGCCGAAAGAAAAGTGTACACCATCAGTTCCGGGTCGGCCCTGACCACCGCCATCCCAAGTTTCGTTATCTTCCAGCCCCGGGAGATCCTCTCACCAAACCCTAGCCTTCGACCATCTCTACGCATCATCCACCGATCTGTAACCGTAACCACGGAGGAACTCTAGTGGTTCGGAGTAATAATGATATTCACGGAATCCCCAACGGAGACTCTACCTTCTCTTACAACGCGTGCTAACCACCTCGACCAACCGAACTCCTGCTCATGGTCGACTCTACCGAACCGCTTACCAATGAACGACTCACCTATCTTCGAGCAAGGCGCACAGGGCTCGCTGAGCTCCAGAACGACGTCACCAACCTCCAGTCTAGCCCCCTCTACCAGGGAATCCCACTCGACTCCCCTAATTGTTAGGTTCTCGCCGGTCGAACCGACCTCTATCGGATGCCCCTCCTGCTTCAGCCCCTCGATTCGCTCGAGGGAGAAGATACAGACCGCTCTATCGGGATCCCCTCCTCGTCCGTCCCGGAACCTGTTGAAGTCCCCCTCGACTCCTTCCTTCCCGATATTGGCGAAATCCACCGTTCTCTTGGGCACCCCTCCGGAGCTGATGTTGATCGAGTGAACCAATCCGTTCATCCAATGACCTCAGACAAATCAATCTCCACACTTAGCCTATCAACCATTTCCACATACCTGTCCGAGAGAAACTCGTCAGGCTCTCTTAGATTGTGCTTCCAGAACCTCCAGGCGGCTATGCAGAGCGTGGCAAATTGGTGAAGGAATGGGAGTGAATCCACCTCGCCTTGGGTGAGGCTTCTGACACTCTGGTACCCATCGAACAGGGCCTTCCAGCGATCCCACACCGGTACAGTTCCATCCCATCCGAATCCCACGCATGACATTGCAAGGTCGAATGCCATCGGACCGATCCACGCCTCTTCCAAATCGAGAATAGCAGATACTCCACCCCCGCTCCCAATCACGTTGTCAGGGAACAAATCGCCATGGAGGACCCCCATTGGCAAGCCCGAGGGGAAATCGGACCTAATCTCCGCAATCCTTGAAGACAGCATTTCGACGAATGGGTAGGACACCCCCATCCGGGAGGATAGGGAAAACAACTCTTCGAACAGTTCGAAGCCCATCCTGTATTTCTTGGGGAAGCAGGCCGCTTCTGGAATGAGGTGCATCCTAGCCTGAACCGCCCCTAGACTTCTCAATGACTCCACATCTGAACCCAGTATTCCTCCACCGACAAAAGGGAGCAGAGTCCAAGAAACACCATCCTTGATGGCCATTAATTCACCATCACTGAGCATGACTGGCACCGTGGTAGGAATTCCGTTATTATGAAGGTGAAGATGACGGGCGATTACCCTGCTCACTTCTTCAACGGTATTTGCATTCCATGCCTTTAGAACGAACGCTGAACCATCCTGCAGGTCTAGACGTACGTTCGTATTGTCCCAACCTCCCTCAAGGGCGGTTATCGATTTCAGGTTACTCATTCCCGCCTTTGAGACGAGCCATTCAGCATCGGCAACTTCTACCAATTCATTGACCACCATTACTCGGCCAGAAACGATCTATGAACCTCCCAACCAGTCCCCTCTCAGCGAAGCCCTCCCCCAAATCCAAGCGTCGCATTTTTTCCAAGAAAATTAGATCCTGTTTGTAAAAATCCCTGATGAATTGTATTTGCTCTTCATTCGGCACGGGTTTTCTATCGGACCCCCCGGATTGACGGGGCCCAAGGCCAATTTCTTTTTTTGAAATCGAAGATAGGAACTCGCGAACCTCCTCCATTTCACTGATCCAAAAAATATTAGTGAAATATTCTGGCCTTTTCCCTATGAAGAATATCTGGGGGAGAAAATGATGCTTTATTCGGGGGAATTTGCGATAATAGTAGGAGAATTTTTCCACGAACTCATCAAAATCTACTTCGGGGGTGTCTCCAAAGTGCAACACTCTGTTAGAATACCCCGAGACAAACCTCTCCACTGGGTCCCTGACTACGCAGAACCTGAAATCTGCCTTGAATTTCCTAAACGGTGGGGAGCCAATTGATTTGTGAATTTCTAAGATTGCTTCATCTTCGCTCCCCGCAACAGTTTCTCCTAGGGATTCTAGGATCATCGCTTTCACACTGGTGCATCCACATTTTGGAGTAGCGTGATATGCTAATGAAACCCCATTGACTGTGAAAAGCATCTACATCGACCCCTCTTACAAATGACTCCGAATCTCGCTTTCCCAGCCCGAACAATCGAAACCGGTTAACTTACCAAACAAGGCGATTTCCTCTCTCAGCTCTTCACCGCATGTCTGATAATGACGACCATCTAGAGGGATGTAACCGTCCTTCACACTCAAAATTGGCAACCTGTAGATGTTCCAATCTCTCCTTTGCAGGAACATTACAATAGGAGATTTTACAATCCTAGGAATTAGTGAGAATGCAAATTCTACCAACTTCCCAAAACCAGTGACCTGTCGATTGCTAGCCGCCGTGTTTGCATGCCTATCCATTTTCAAATCATAGTCCCACTCATCTATTCCAAGGAAACCCTCAACCTCCCTAACGACCTCGATTGGTTCAGACTTCATTCTTTCACTATCGATGATGACGAATCTGCTCAGATCGAACCACTCCAACCAATTTGCCATCGAAGTTCCATACAGAGAGTCAACACGCAATGAGTCGTCCAACCAAGCTTCCTCGAACTTTCCCCAACTTCGATTGTTTTCAGCACCCTCCCCAGAGTTCCTAATCATGTTCCAGTGACTAACCGTTCTGGAAACCGGCTCTCTAAGGCACAGAATAAATCTAGCATCGGGAAAATTTAATTTCACCCTACTTGGAGCAATTGGACAGGCAAATGTATGCACAGAACCATCCATCTTTAACCCGCCTCCAGTAAAGAAATCGCCGTATTCCGACCAATCGGGCTCAGTTTCGTCCCTTCTGAACGTACCTTTGTGCGTGGCAACGAAGTTAGGCTCCTTCGGATCAGCGAGATTGATACCAGGATGCTGATCTAAGACATGTGACAACCAAGTAGTCCCAGCTTTTGGCGCACCCAGCAAGAAAATATCCACTCGCAACACTCCCTGTTGTTCCGGGAGGGACCTAACATTTCACTTTCATTGTGACACTAACGGGGCTACGGCAAGCATATGCATAAAACAATACATTCCCGCCAATTGGATAACACATGCTCATTCTGGTAATTGAGAGGATAACATCACACCACGAAAATAGTGGGCCGACAAACAACCATTGAGGAGACACTCCGGAGGCTTAGCATGTATTTTTCTCTTACAAACACATATCAGTTCCTTAGAGACATGCTTAGGACGGCGATAAGAGGGGAACTCGACTCCCCTGATTTCATCGTCCTAGATGAAAAAGAAGTAATTTTTGCCAGTGTGGCAAAATCAGCATGCTCGTCAATAAAGACCGCAATCTACGGCTCTCCACCCGAGGGAATACAGATCCATCAACACACTTCGCACCTCTCTCACAGACGAATCCCGAGGAAAAAGTCCTCCTACTTCGTTTTCGCATTTGTCCGAGATCCCTTTGAGCGACTGGCATCCTGCTACCGTGCTAAGTTCAATAAAGAAGACGAATCTCAGTTCATGTTCGCTAACTATCTGTTTGGATATCTAAAAAATGACGATTCGTTCGACGAGTTTGTTAGAAAAGTATCCAAGATTCCCGACAGATTTTGTGACCGGCATTTCAAATCCCAACACAAGTTAGTTTTCGCTTCTGGGGACAAAGTAGACTTCATCGGTAAATTCGAGAACCTGCCATCAGATTTTGATGAAATTAGGAGCAAGTACGGATTCGGCCAGTTGCCGGTTTTGAACAAGTCATCGGGAGCAACCGCAACCGATCTATTTTCCGATGAGACTAGGGAATTGGCTTCTAAGAGATACAAGAAAGACATCGAGCTGTTTGGATATACAGAGTGAGAAGAAACCGACCAATCAACTAACTTCCCGAACAAGGTCGATTACAGGACCAACCAAAGCATACGCCTATAACGCAAAATTATGGCCATTTGTACCATCATGCACATTCTGGTGATGACTAGGTCAACACTGCACCATGGATTTGGTGGGTTTCAGAGGCAATGCACAGACCTCTGCGAGGGCTTCGTAAAGATGGGCCATGAAGTCACGGTAATCACCACTGCAAACCCCGAGGGAGAACATACCTTGGAAACATCAGGTTACACGATTCACTTCCTCACGCCGTCAAAGCCAAGGAGACTGTCTCGAGGGTGGTTCAAGGAGACTAGAAAGAAAGTCTTGGAGATTCATGAGAAGAAACCGATTGACGTAATTCACAGTAATGAATTTGCAGGTTTCGGCCTAAATTCATGGGCGAGGAAAAACGACATCCCCATCTCCCTCCTGTGTCACGGATCGCTTAGGTCAGAACTACTGTCATTCTTTGCATCTGCAGATAGGCGGCCAAGGTATTGGCATTGGCTCTTATTGACCCCGCTCTTCCTCATCAAGAGATTCGTTCTCTGGGAGATTCCAATGAGAAGGACGGTGTCCAGCATCATCCTCGTTACCCCCACAATAGAGGCCGATTTCAGAGTATTTTGCAAAGGAAAAGTACGCGTAATTGAGAATGGAATCACGCTCCCAGAGCGTCTCCCAACGAAAGAAACCCAAGGCACCCTGCGTCTTCTCTGCACAGGCAGAGCAGATAGGCAGAAGGGATTCCAGATGGCAATAATGGCACTATCGAAATTACCGGAACTAGATATCCATCTGGACATTGTAGGGACTGGGGATTACCTCGGGGAGCTCAAGAAGCTAGCAGAGAGGCTGGAACTAAATGATCGTATTACCTTCAGAGGGCGGGTCGATGACACAGAGCTTTACAGGTTTTACTCGGAAGCAGACATTTACCTAATTCCCACCTTGAGGTACGAGGGACTCCCATTAGCTCTCCTAGAAGCAATGGCCCATGGGATTCCTACCATTTCTTCGGATATAGGCGGGAACTCAGATGTGATAACGCACAACAAAGATGGATTGTTCGTTAGACCGGGGAACTTGGATGAACTCGTACAAGCAATCCGACGTCTTGCGAACAGTCCGAACGAGAGGGAAACATTGGGAACGGGTGCTAGAAGCACAACGGAAAGGCGATTCGACAAAGATAGGATGGTCAGAGATACAGAGAAGGTTCTAACCCTTATCACTAACTCCGAATAGCAGAAATTTGGGCGCTTAGTTGAATAATCTAATACTTCTCGAGAGAACTGTGTTAGACATCGCATCAGTTGTTCTCGGAGGGTTCCAAGACGACCTATCCTCGACGTTCGGTGATTCGATTGGATGGGCAGTCGGACATGCTATCCTTCTCATATTTCTAGGTGTCCTTTTCTTCGGAATTAGAGGGAGAGACCACATCATTAACCATTCGGGGGTAGGTAGGAGCGAGGCTCTTGACCTCGGAGTCTTTTTGTTACTGACTTTGTCCTTGTATTACATCAACAGCTCCATGTTCGATTTCGAATTGGGGGCTTCATTGGGTCTTGCCGCAGCCGCCTCATTGTTCTTGAGATGGATGGTAACCGTCCTAGGCTAGCCACGGCGACGTTTCAGGACCACCATCAGCGAAATTAACAGAACAACCAGGACTGCACCCCCTCCAATGAAGTACACCTGATTCTCCTCAGTGATACCCAGATCCTCCAGTACCGTTCCATTCACGTCAATCCCGACCGAGGGAACCACTGTCTCCTTCTCATTTACAGTTAGAGGGAACGCGAAATCGCTCGAGCAGGACCATTCCGGGTCAGTCATCTCATCTACCACAATCAGACATCCCTCCCACTTCTCCTGGAGGTTGGAGGGGGTGGTCAGGACGAAATCGCAGTTGACCGAACCCATCGGATTCTGGATATTGCAAACACCAACGGACATGTCATTGAAACCCGACGGCCACATGCTCTCTTGCGAACTGCTCTTCTCCAGCAGGTGCAGGGAGATTGACATGCTGACATCCTCGTTGCTATCACAGCTGTAAACCACGGAGAAGGTCACGTCCTCGCCAGCCTCAGCGAAGATAGCAGAGGGGTGGGACGAAGAGCAAGTGGTGTAGGGGAGCACCTCCACCTCAATCCCCTCTTCGTCCGAGAATCCGAAAATACTCACTGGAACCCCGTTCCACTCGGTCACCACCGCACTTACGTTGATCTCGTATGTCCCTGCCGACTGCCCTGTCGGGGAAGCCAGCACAACCTGGAACGATTCGGTCTGCCCGGCTCCAACAGTCACGCTCTCGGGTCCCGACGTATCCAGATCCCCCGCTTGATAGGTCAACTCCACCTTTTCAGGAAAAGTAGTAGGATTCGTCAATTCACAATTAACCAGAGAACTGCCAGCCCCACTGGAGATATCTATTTCCGTAGCGTCATCACATTCCAGATCCGTATCAGGCAGAAGTTGGGCCGAAGTGCTGGGAGAAATACCACAAACCACCAGCAGACTGGCAATGAAAACGACCGAGAATGATCGACTAATCACGAATCTTCCTGACTTGTGACCGTCATAGACATTCGTGTGGTTTGCTATCTAACTCTTCGAATTGCCCCCTCAAAGCATTCATGTCAACCACTCACGCCGAAAGTTATCAGGGGCGAGGGTTCGGACAAGCCGAAGGTCGAAATCGCCTCTCAGAGCACCAAGGTGACTAGTGGCACCGATGTCCAGGAGAAACTAATCGTGGCAGCCAGGGTTTTCTCCGACCTCCTGAAGCCTACATACGGTCCTCGTGGCCTCGACAAGATGCTCTACAAGACAGATGGAACCACGGCTGTCACCAACGATGGAGCGAAGATAGTCGCCGAGCTCCTGGTCAGGCACCCAGCGGCGAAGATGATGGTCTCAATGGCAGAATCTCAAGAGGAGGACTGCGGGGACGGGGTCACCACTGGGATGCTGCTTTGCGGATCACTATTGATAGAGGCCAACAACCTCTTCAGAAAGGGACTTCACCCCCTCACCCTAGTGGAGGGATACGAAATCTCCCTACAGGAAGCAGTCTCACAGATCGAAAAAGACGCAACCAGAACCGACAATGGCAAACTCTTGGCAGTAGCGGAAACCTCACTCCGAGGAAAGGTGGCGGAATCTACCCTCGGGGTATTCTCCGCACTAATCGTTGAGGCCATGAACACGGTCTTCGAGAACCGGGGAGAAGCCCTTGCGCAACACGTATCCATGTTCAAGACCGGAACCGGCGGAGTGAGGGATTCTCGCTTGGTCAAGGGAGTAATAATTCACAGGAGGGTGCTGATGAACGACCTCCCGAATGATGTCAGAGATGCAAAGGTCGTTTGTTTGGATGGGGACATCAAGATTAGAGAAATGGTAAGGGACGCGGAATTGAGGATTACCACTGCAGACGACCTAGACTCGTTCATTGGAGCTGAGCATGACAGAAAGATGGAGATTTCCCGTGGCATAAGTGAGTCGGGCGCCCGAGTGGTCCTATGCTCCGGGGAGATCGACAAGGATATCCTCCACACGCTGTGTGACAGAGGCATCCTAGTCGTTGAGAAACTGGACTCGTCAGAGCTGAGAAACTCCTCCGATGCAACTGGCTCGCGAATCGTCGAAAACCCTCTCGACATTGAAGAGGCCGACTTGGGGTTCTGTGGCAAGGCATCATGGGTCAGGAAGGAATCTACCGACGAGGTGGAAGACGTGATCAGAATCGAGGATTGCCGGAACCCATCTATTGTCACGATCGAGGTAGGTGGAGCAGGTGAGACTGGAACTGAGGAGGTCATCCGAGGGCTTCACGACTCCCTCAGGGCAACATCGTTGGCCTTGGTCGAGGACGTGCTCCCAGGAGCAGGGTCGACCCACAGTAGGATTGCCCATGCAGTCAGAGCGGCGGCCGAGAGCCAAGGAGGAAGGGAGCGGCTTGCAATGGAGGCATTCGCCAGAGCGATGGAGACGATCCCAGCCACCCTCGTCGAAAACGCAGGCGGCGAACCACTGGACAGGGTCCTCGAGTTGAGATCCACTTCTCTTAGTGAGAGCCCGGTCGGAATTTCCCAAGACGGGAAGATTTGGGAGGTGGATGGCGTCTGGCATCCAAGGTCGATAATAGAGAACTCCCTAGAGGCAGCCACAGAGACGGCAATGGGCATGCTGAGGATAGATCAGGTCATTTCAGCGAGAGGCGAATAGCCAACCGCGAAACTTCAAGCCTCTCGTACCCACGCATTCGTCATGGAGCGACCAAGGGCGCTAATCAGCGTCTGGGACAAAACAGGAATCGAGGAACTGGCCACATCCCTGAATTCGATGGATTGGGAGATACTCTCCACAGGGGGCACCGCCTCGAAACTCAGAGGGGCTGGAATCGAAGTCACAGACGTATCAGAGGTAACAGGGCACCCGGAGATTTTCGATGGCCGGGTGAAAACCCTCCATCCCGCTGTTCATGGAGGGATACTTGTCAGACGCGAATCTGAGAAGGACATGCAGATCTTGTCAGAGCTGGGCTATGCTGGGATCGACTTGGTGTGCGTCAACCTGTACCCCTTCGAAGAAACAGCTGCTAGAGAACCCCCTGTGAGTGATCAGGAACTCATCGAGATGATTGACATTGGAGGGCCCACCATGGTCAGATCCGCAGCGAAGAACCATGCAGATGTCATCATCGTAACAGCACCTGAGCAGTACGAATCGGTCTTACATGCCCTTTCGGAATCCAATGGAAAACCATCCGGTGTAGGATTGGATGCGAGAAAGGCCCTAGCTCTATCTGCATTCCAATCCACGGCAGCCTATGACAGCGCGGTTTCCAATGAGTTATGGAACAGATTCTCCGAGAAAGCGTTTCCCAATAGGATCCATGCATCGACCGGGGAGGGCCGAGAACTGAGATACGGGGAAAATCCCCACCAACCAGCCTCATTCTTCCCAGGTTCTGGATCCCCATCAGGGCTCTCAGCCGCCGTCCAACACCAGGGGAAGCCGCTCTCCTACAACAACTACCTCGACCTCGATGCCGCACTCAGACTCGCCCGATCCCTCAACCAGACTTGCGATTTCGCATCACATTCCTGTGTGGTGATCAAGCATACTAACCCATGTGGCGCCGCGGTTGCAGAGAGCCAGGTTTCCGCATGGGAAAATGCATTGGCGAGCGATCCAGAGAGCGCATTCGGCTGCGTTATCGCATTCGACCAGGTAGTAGGCAAAGAAACCGCAGAAGCAATCGGAAAGCACTTCTTCGAATGCATGATCGCCCCTGGTTACGAGCCCGAGGCATTGGATTTGCTCGCAGGAAGCAAGAACCGCAGAATGCTATCTCTGGAACCACTGGGAGAATACTTGGAGGAACCAAGGCTCCGTCAGGTGCAGGGAGGTTGGCTATCGCAGGTCCAAGGACCGCCTAGCATAGACTGGGAGAATGCACGCTCCGTAACCAAAAGATCCCTTGATGACGAGGGACTAAAACTGGCGAGGTTCGGGACCTCCGTCATAGCGGAAGTCCAGTCTAACGCCATCGTCCTAGTTAGCAAGACAGAAACAGGATTCGCAACCGTGGGGATCGGTCCCGGGCAGACGAGCCGTGTAGAGGCCGTACGAATCGCTGCGAGGAGGGCCGGTGATAGAGCGCAGGGAGCAATGATGATCTCCGACGCCTTCTTCCCGTTCCGTGATGGTATCGACACATCGAACGAGATCGGGATTACCAGTGTAGTGCAGCCAGGTGGCTCAATTCGTGACGACGAGGTTATCGAGGCCGCGAATGAGTTCGGGATGGCAATGCTATTTACAGGGACCAGACTCTTCAGGCACTAGGTGAGCATGTGAACTGGAAA
>Ga0208764_10002732_pt1 | contig 10998 bp, 10 predicted proteins | sample ETNtaG_18_FD_185762 | JGI IMG/M metagenome (GOLD analysis project Ga0208764, IMG submission 185762) | Marine microbial and viral communities from oxygen minimum zone, Eastern Pacific Ocean - ETNP201302SV91 (SPAdes) (version 2) | ecosystem: Environmental > Aquatic > Marine > Oceanic ... | reverse complement strand
TCTTCGAATTCTAACATCAACTATTTCAATACCATATTTACTAGTTTCTTCATTGCTAGCAATGGTTACTTTTTCCATGATCAATTCCCTATTTTCTGTTATGATCTCAACCATGTCATGCGTTCCTAACTCCTGCCTCAGTTCAGAGTAGACAATATCATCCAAACGTGTCTTTGCAGTTGGAACGGCCTTTACTGTTTGCAAGAAAAGAAGCGGATCAGTGATACGCCATCTGACATAATTATCAATTATTAGTGATTTTTTATCTCGACTTAATATCTCTTCTGGTGGAACATCATATTCTAGAAGCCTTTTTTCAAATGAGTTAGAAGTTTGAAATGGCGCTGGTAATTTCCAATTCAAACCAGGATCTTTGATTGTTCGAACAGGCTTCCCAAATTGGAGAATGACCATTTGTTCTGTTTCATCGACAATTATAATAGTTGATAGGGCAAAAAGTGCCACTACTCCAAGTATCAATAATGATAATTTTTTCATCATTTTTTGCCTCCTTTTTCCTTGCCTGGATTTAAGTTCAATAGATTTAACATGTTTCCACTATTTTTATCTGGTATAATTATTTTTTCTATGCCTGGAAGTACTTTTTCCATGGTCTCAAGATATAATCGTTTTTCTGTAATACTCTTGGCTTTGTTGTATTCTTTTAAGATTGTTGTAAATTTTACGGCATCACCCTCGGCACGCTTGACCCTTGATTCTCTAAAACCCTCTGCATCTCTTATCATTGCTTCTGCCTCACCCCTTGCTTTTGGTATAACATCATTCCTGTATCCCTCTGCCTGATTGATCATTCTATTCTTATCTTCTTTTGCTGAAGCAACATCCTTAAATGCACCTAACACTTCTTTTGGTGGTGAAACATCCTGTAATTGCACTGCAACCACATGAATACCAGACTCGTATTTATCTAGAATGGATTGTAATTGAAGTTTTGTCTCTTCTTGAATTGTAAATTTTCCAGTAGTAAGGGTTTCATCTATTTTATTCCTACCAACCACAGTCCTCAAACTAGCTTCTGCCGCCTCACGTACTGTTAATTCTGGTCCAACAATATTAAATAGATATGCTACAGGATCTTTGATCTTGTATTGTACGATCATTTCGGCATCTACAATATTCTCATCCCCAGTGAGCATGAGACTTTCTTTTTCAACAGTCCTATATTGGCCATTTTTCAGACTTCGAAATCCAATCTCAATTCGTTTGACCTCAGTGACCTTTGGCGTATTGGCCGTCTCTATTGGTGATGGAAACTTCCAATTCAATCCAGACTGAGTAACCCTGCTGAGTTCTCCAAAAGTACGAATCACACCTACCTCATCTGGACCAACTACATAAATACCTGTCAATAGCCATACAACTAGTATTCCAATAAGTACAGGTGTTATCTTAAAATTAAAATCAGGAATCTCAACCTCTTGATCCCCAATTATTATTCTGCGAGTTGCCATAATTACTCCTTTTTTATATCTCTTTTCTTAATCTTGCGACCGGATATCCCATTTGATCACGATACTTTGCTACCGTTCTCCTTGCCAATGTATACCCATCTTGAGCCAACTCATTGACAAGCGCATCATCATTAAGAGGAGATTGTTTATCTTCAGTGTTTATAATTTTTTCTAAGGCTCTCTTGATAACAAATGTTCCCAAGACCCTACCATCTTTTAATTCTATTGCATCAGTGAAAAAATGCTTTAACTCAAAAATACCATAGGGAGTATCAACATATTTTCCTCTTGTCGAACGACTGATCGTGGAAATATCCATCTTGATCGTGTCGGCCACATCTTGAAGTTTAAGTGGCCGCAGATAGTCCATGTTGCCTGAAAACCATTCTGGCTGAAAATGGATAATGGCCCTCATTACATTCACCATGGTCAATCTTCGCTGATGTATTGCTTCAATAAACCAGTTGGCCAGATCCATTTTATCTTTTATGAATCTTTTTGCCTCTCTTTTAAGAGAATTGTCATTCAATTGCGATTCATATGCTTGGCTAATTCTGAGTTCAGGTACTCCACCATCATTTGTTGTGATTACCCAATCATCACCATCTTCTCTAATAATTACATCAGGCAATACTATTTGAAATTTATCAAGATAACCCTCTCCTGGGTGTGGATTTAAATGTGCTATGTGCTCAACCGCATCATGCAATTCATTATTGGTACAATCTAGTTTATCTTGGATTTTATCATACCGTTTATGCATAAAATCATCAAAATAGTTATTTATGATCCTATGCGATAAAGAGGTAGGTTCATCTTCCAACTGTATCATTAGGCATTCTTCTAAATTTCTAGATGCAATTCCTTTAGGGTCGAGTCTTTGGACCTTATATAAGGTTGGCTCTAACTCTTCTTCCAATAATTCAAAACGATCTGCAATAAGAACCAGATCTGTATCTAAATATCCTTTTTCATTAGTATTCCAAATAATCTCTTCAGCAATTTCTCGCTCATGTTCATTGAGATTCAAATCTTTTAGTTGATCGATCAAATTTTCAAGTAAAGTATGCCGTTCTGGCAATGGCATTTCATTTTTCTGCTCTGATAGGTAATATGTTGATTCATCACTATACATATCCTCCATGGAAACATCCATGTCATCAATTGGGGTCTCATCCTTTTCCTCATTCTCTTGAACATCATCAGGCTCAACCTGTTCTAAAAGGGGATTTTGTTCCAACTCTTCGATTATGGCCTGCTCCAGATTTACAGTGTTTAGCTGCAGCAAGCGAGCCTGTAAAACTTGTCTGGGTGCAAGTTTTTGTTTTTGTGATTGAATTTGTTTTAATGTTGTAGCCATCAATCAAGCCTAAATTTTTCACCTAGATATAAGCGCTTTGCTTCTTCATCATTGGCCAAGAACTCGGAAGTCCCCGATTTTAAAATCTGACCATCAAATAATAGATAGGATCGATCTGTAATAGACAACGTCTCCCTAACATTATGGTCAGTTATGAGTACGCCTATCTCTTTCTTCTTTAGTGAATGTACAATACCTTGAATCTCTTCAACTGCTATGGGATCTACTCCGGCGAATGGTTCATCTAATAAAATAAAATCTGGATCCATGCAAAGAGATCTAGCGATCTCAACCCTACGACGCTCCCCTCCAGATAGAGTATTGCCCTTGCTTTGAGATAGATGCGAAACAGATAGATCTTCCAGGAGGGATTTCATTTTTTTTAATTGATCCTTTTTTGTGAGATCAGTACGCATTTCAAGAACTAATTTTAAATTATCCTCAACAGTTAATTTGCCAAATATTGATGGCTCTTGTGCCAAGTAGCCGATACCCTTACGAGCTCTTTTATACATGGCATCATTGGTAATATTAGAATCATCTAAAAAAACATCGCCCATGGTAGGTTTTATCATACCTGTTATCATGTAAAACGAGGTGGTCTTTCCTGCTCCATTTGGCCCTAATAGACCAACGATCTCACCACGATCTAAGGAGACATCAACTTGTTTCACAACCATCCGCTTTCCATACTGTTTATGCAAACCTTTCGCACTGAGAGTATTGTGTCTTTCTCTCATTTAAAATCTCGTCCAGTTACCCCTGAGGGATTGATAATTTTCCAATTTTTTAGATCAGAATCAGATTCGAAACCAACTCCATATAAAGTATCATTTTCTAAAGTTGTTATCATTATACTATCTTTTGTGTGGAGTTTCTCGCCCTTTGATTCCCAAACCAAAGTTTCTGAATAAAGAGTAATGCCACTATCCGATACAGCTACTACACCTCCAATGGCTTTCATGTCATTGGAACTCTGGTTAACCTCAGCCATATTTGAGGTCAGTATGGATGTATGCCGTTCGCTGGGGTCAAAAAAATCTACGGTGACATTGCTATCTAATATAATAAATTCTCTTTCGTTATATTTTTCAAGATGACCTGCTCTTACCTTTGCTCTTATGTGCCCTTGGTCTGTCAAAATAATATTCACACCCCAACTCTCTTGGTCGGGCATTCCTTCTCTTGATGGTAGATCATCAATGGATTGCTTAGTGCAGGATGATAATAATCCCATCATTATAATAAATATCCGTAACACAAGGCTAACTAGTAATTATTCGTTTTTGCATGATCTTAAAAACTTCTTCAGTACGCCCTTGTTCTGAAATGATCCAAGAGACAGCTTCACGAAAGGCACCTTCTCCACCTGCAAGTTCTGTTACATGTACGGCTACTTTCTTTACATCTGGGGTTGCATTTGCGACCGCAATAGGAATGGCTACCTCATTCATTACAGGAATGTCAATAATATCATCACCAATATATGCAATATTAGAATCATCAAAACCATATTTTGATTTCAACTCTTCATAGACTGGCAATTTATTAAGAGAGCCATTGTAAACATCTTCAATATCCAGTTCATTTGCTCTATGCTCTGTAGCAGGGGAATATCTTCCTGAGATTAATGCTATTTTTATATCTGCGGCTTTTGCCATGGCAACACCTACACCATCAAATACAGAAAATTTCTTTAATTCAATACCGTTAGTTCCTTTATAAAAACTTCCATCAGTCCATACACCATCTACATCAGAAATAAGCATCTTTATATTTTTCATATCCATAATTAGAGTACTATGTCTCTTATCTTTCCAAGGGATACAAGAAGTGCTTCTAGTTCATTAAGGGGCCACTGCGTTGATGCATCTGATCTTGCATCATTGACACTATCATGGACTTCCATAAATATTCCATTGCAACCTGCAGCAACAGCAGACCTTGCCAATGTTGGGATCATGGCTCGCATACCACCAGTTGTATCACCATTCCCTCCAGGCAACTGGGCACTATGAGTCGCATCAAAAATAACAGGATGACCTAACTCTTTCATCAATGGAATTGACCTCATGTCCGCAACAAGGTTATTATAGCCAAACTGTGTTCCTCTATCTGTGAGCAGGATATCTTTAGAACCATATTCTATTAGTTTAACAACTACATTTTCCATGTCCCATGGTGCTAAAAATTGTCCCTTTTTTACATTGACCGGTTTGTTGGTCTTGGCCGCAGCCATTAGAAGGTCTGATTGCCTACATAAAAACGCGGGAATTTGGAGGACATCAACAACCTCAGAGACTGGACTGGCTTGTTCAGGAAGATGAATGTCTGTCAACACTGGGACATCTATTTCTGATCTTACTTTTTGAAGGATCTTTAATCCTTCATCCATCCCAAGCCCTCTGAAAGATGAAACAGAAGACCGGTTGGCCTTATCAAAAGAACTTTTAAAGATCAATTTCATGTCTACACGTTCAGCAATTTCTTTTATTGCATCAGCCATCTTCAAACAATGATCGCTACTCTCTATTACACATGGCCCCAAAACAAGACCTAGTTCATTCTGCCCAAAGGTGACATCTTTTATGGAAACTATTTTCATTTTAAACCTTTAACTGAAGCCTTGATGAATTCTCTAAAAAGCGGGTGAGCCTTATTTACCCTACTTTTTAATTCTGGATGAAATTGACCCGCAATAAACCAGGGATGATTTTTTATCTCAATCGCCTCAACAACTCCGAGATCCTTATTTACGCCTGAGAATATTAGACCATTGTCCTCTAATTTTTTTCTATATCTATTATTAACCTCATACCTATGACGGTGTCTTTCAGAAATTTTCTTTTTACGATATGCTGCAAAGGTCTTGGTACCGATTTTAATTTCACAGTCATATGCACCTAGACGCATGGTACCACCTTTTATTTTAATGGCTCTTTGAGATTCCATAAGATCAATGACAGGATACCTAGTCTTTTTATCAAATTCAGTGGAATTTGCACCATTCAAACCACATACATTTCTTGCAAATTCAATAACTGCACACTGTAGACCAAGACAAATTCCTAAAAAGGGAACTTTATTTTCGCGAGCATATCGAGTTGAATTAATTTTACCCTCACCTCCACGAGAACCAAAGCCAGGCAATATCAATATCCCATTAACATCTGAAAATGCAGTATCTGCAGATTTTTGATCCTTGATCTTTTCTGTTTGAACCCATTTCACATTTACTCTTGCATTATTTTCAACACCTGAATGTACGAAGGCCTCCATTACGCTTTTGTAAGAGTCAATGAGTTCTGTATACTTGCCACACATTGCAATCGTAACATCATGTTTTGGATGTTTAAAATTATGAATGAAACTTTTTAGATCTTCCAACCTTGGCGATTTTTCAATCTTTAATCGCTCTTTGATCAATTGACCTGCATTCTGTTCATGCATGGCAAGAGGTACCTCATAGATACTCGGGACATCTCTACCCTCTATCACATGATCTGGTCTCACATTGCAGAAAAGTGCGATCTTATCTCTAACCGATTGTTCAATTGGATGTTCAGACCTACATAATATCATGTCTGGAGCTAATCCAATTTCGCGAAGTTTCATCACCGAGTGTTGAGTGGGCTTTGATTTTAATTCACCGCTTGCCTTGACAAATGGAAGGAGAGTTACGTGTACTATCATATGATTATGATAACCAACCTCTAAGGATAATTGTCTAATGGCCTCCATGAAAGGTAAACTTTCAATATCGCCAACGGTGCCCCCTACCTCGCAAATGATGACATCATATTTTTTCCTAGGAGAATTCAGTGCTCTTATTCGATTCTTGATTTCATCAGTTACATGTGGTATTACTTGAACAGTCTCACCTAAATACTCACCTTTCCGCTCTCTATCTAGAACTGTACTATATATTTGACCAGATGTAGCATTATTGTACTTGGTCATGTTCACATCAATGAATCGTTCATAATGTCCAAGGTCAAGATCCGTCTCTGAACCATCATCTAAGACAAATACCTCACCATGCTGATAAGGATTCATCGTGCCTGGATCAACATTTAGATAGGGATCTAATTTTAGTATGGTGACCCTCACATCTGCATGCTTTAACAGATATCCAATTGATGATGCAGCAATGCCCTTACCTAGCCCAGACATCACGCCCCCTACAACAAAGATATATTTAGTCTCTCTGGCCTTATTCATTTTCAATATCCTGATTCAAAACTACAGTTGAACTTTCCATTATCCGAGATACTTTATCCAAGTCACTTTGGGTATCAACTGAAAAACTCTCATAACTTGTGACTGCCGCACGTATTTTCATACCATTGTCCAATGCCCTCAACTGCTCCAAATTTGAATCCATTTCTCTTGTTGATGGGTCAAGCATGGTAAAATGAAAAAGTGATTCGCGCTTAAATCCATAGAGACCTATGTGACGGTAAACACCACCAATCTCAAGATCAAAGATATTGCGCTTAAATTCAATTGCATTTTTTTTCTCATCCACAATTGCCTTTACCACATTTGGATTTAAAAGATCACTAACTGTCAACTTGGAACTCACGACCGTAGAAATATTAACATCATTATCTTCAAATGTACGAACTAGAGCATCTATAACGTCTGGCTCAATTAAAGGTTCATCTCCTTGAATATTAACAATGATCTCTGCATCGGGTATTTCTTTTACAACTTCGGCTATCCGATCTGTGCCTGAAACATGATTCGAAGATGTCATGGTCATTTCGAAATCAAATTGGCTTAGCGCTTCTGAAGTTTCTTCAGAATCAATTGCTAATATGACCTTGTCCAAAGTTTTGGACTGCAAGGCTCTTTCCATGACATGAGCAACCAAAGGTTTCCCATTAAGATCCGCTAATATCTTTCGAGGTAAACGAGTGGAATCCAACCGCGCTGGGACAACACCAATATTCATATTATCTATTTCTCATCTTTTATTCTTTTTGAGGTTCTCTTCAAGATATCTATGTAATTATTACCATTTTCTCATACGGATAATGAAAAAATATTATTAACAAAAAAGACATGATTTTTGCCCTCAAATTTAATCTCATAGGCTACATAAGGACAAAATGAAGAAAGAAAAATTAATTTGATCATTCAAATCTTAGAGACTCAATAGGGTCTAATTGCGCTGCTCTCCAAGCGGGATAGATTCCAAAACCAATACCAATGGCAGAACATACAATTAATCCTATGAGAGCCCAGTCCAGGGGAATGACCGCGGGTATATTGAATAAGAAAGAAACAATATTTCCACCTGACACACCTAGAATAATCCCAACAATACCACCAAATTGGCTTAAAAATATTGCTTCCAATAAAAATTGGGTCAAAATATCATTCTTTGTGGCACCAATTGCCTTTCGTATGCCAATCTCCTTTATCCTTTCTGTAACTGATACCAACATGATGTTCATGATCCCAATTCCTGCAACGATCAATGCAATCACACTCACACATAAGGCAAATAATTTTATTCCGCTCGTAAATCCAGAAAACTGTTCGATCATCTCTGTATTAGTGACAATTTCAAAATCATTTTCTTCCTCAGGCCTTACTTTGCGTATGGACCTCATTAAGCCGATTACTTCATCTTTGGTTTTTTCATAAGTTAATTCCGATTGAGACTCAACATCGATACTCAATGTTGTCCATCTCTCTGAAAATCGCTTTAAATAAGAAGTGATTGGAATCGTAATAAAATTATCCCTGCTCGCTCCAAATAATTCTCCCTGCCTTTCGGTTAATCCAATAACCGTGTAATGAAGACCATTAATCTGTATTCCTTTACCAAGTGGGTCTTCAAAGGGAAACAACCGGTCAACTACGTCCATACCAAGAATACATACATTTCTAATGTGATGAATATCCTCATTGATAAAGTTTCTACCATCTGCAATATATGTATTATAACATCTTATGGTTCCCTCATCTCCGCCTATAAGACCAACATTATTTTTCACTGTTCTATCTTTATATTTAACATCTCTGACTGATGACTGTTCAGACACACTAACTAGAACTGGTAATTGAGCCCTATTTTTCAATTTTTCATATTGGGTATAATCAATATTTTTTCTTTTTCTATACTTCCTATCATTAAATGATATACCAGGATATTTTTGAATAACAAATGTATTTGTCGCAAATACATTCAATCCTGATTCTACTGATGATTCCAGCGTGCGAATAGCGGTCATTACACCAATGACAGAGAAAACACCTATGCTTATGCCCAAAAGAGTCAGTGATGATCGTAGTTTATTCTTTCGAATGGAGTCAATCGCCATCCAAAAACTTTCCCTCAATTTATTTTTTATGTTTCTTGAGTTCATTGCCTATTCATATCTCAATGAGTCAATAGGGTCAAGTTTTGCTGCACGATAGGATGGAATAAAACCAGATATGATACCAACGATCATGCTCACTAGCATCGCAACCATTGATAATCCAAAAGGCAAGGTGGATGGAAAAATCTTATTGATGAAAAAACTGAATACATAAGCCAATAGTATTCCTATCAATCCTGCAATAAGACATATGGTGACCGCTTCCATCAAAAACTGCCCCATGATCATTCCACTTGTAGCGCCAATGGCCTTTCTAACACCTATCTCTCTAGTTCGTTCCTTTACAGAGACGAACATGATGTTCATGATTCCTATGCCTCCAACAATTAGTGACAAGAGAGTTATGAATATACCAGTCCCCCCAATAGCAAGTTTCAGGGAAGTATACTGTTTTTCAAATGCCTTTGTCTGATTGATCGCAAAATCATTTTTTTCATTAGGCCTCAAACCTCTGATGTGGCGCATCACAGATGTTACATCATCAAGACCTTCTTCTAATTTGTCAGGGGGAACCTTTACACTTAGCCTCATCCAACCTCTTCTTGAAAAAATTCGTTTGTAGGCACCAAAAGGAAGTATGGCCTGTTTATCAACACTAAAAAACCCTAAAAATTTCCCCTGTTTCTCAAGAACTCCAATCACTCTGAATTTCATATTATCAATCTTTATGTATTGCCCTATGGGATCCTGATCTCCAAAGAACGCTTCCTTTATACCGTCACCTATCACTGTAACTCGAGAACCAGACCGATCCTCATTCTTCGTAAAAAACCTACCACTAGAAATATTGGTGCTAATGGTCTCCATATAATCTTCATTGGTGCCAAATATCTCAGTCCGAGTCTCTTTATCCTTGTACGACAATGATGCACCTCGTTGCATGACAGGTGCAACTGCCATTGCATATTGGGATCTTTCTCTTATCTTGTCTACATACTCAGGTAACATCTGAGGTCTATTCCTGACCTCCCACCAATCCATGTCACTAAACCATTCATAGCGACTGACATATAGAATATCTTTGCCAAGCCATGACATGCTACTCTCAAATGATCTGTCAAGACCAGAAATAAGTGTCCCCATCAGTGTCACAGATAGAACCCCAATTATGATTCCTAAAGCAGTGAGGATAGACCGTGTCTTGTTAGCAAATACCGCAGATAAAGATATTTTAAAGTTTTCTAAAAATAGAAGGATCATGTGGATCCTCTTTTCATATCCTCTGTGATCTTGCCATCAAGTAAACGAATAACTCTATGGGCATGCTGTGCTATCTGGTCTTCGTGGGTAACAAGGATGATGGTGTTTCCTCTATCATGCAAATCATCAAGAATATTCATGATCTCATGGCCGCTTTTGGAATCAAGATTCCCTGTTGGTTCATCTGCAAGAATAATGGATGGATTATTGACCAACGCTCTTGCTATGGCGACACGCTGTCTCTGCCCACCGGACAGTTCATTTGGTTTGTGATGAGATCTATCTGAGAGCCCTACACTTTCAAGTGCATTTGATGCCATTTCTGCTCTTTGGTCTTTTCGAATATTTGCATAAATAAGCGGAATCTCAACATTATGCTGCGCTGTAGCCTTTGGAAGCAAATTAAAGGTTTGAAAGACAAAACCAATCTTTCGATTTCTTATGGAAGCTAGTTGGGAATCATCCATTACCTGCACCATCTCACCTTCAAATTCATAGAGCCCTGAAGTTGGTGTATCTAGACACCCAATCATGTTCATCAAAGTTGATTTCCCCGAGCCTGAGGGTCCCA
>Ga0208764_10002730_pt1 | contig 11002 bp, 12 predicted proteins | sample ETNtaG_18_FD_185762 | JGI IMG/M metagenome (GOLD analysis project Ga0208764, IMG submission 185762) | Marine microbial and viral communities from oxygen minimum zone, Eastern Pacific Ocean - ETNP201302SV91 (SPAdes) (version 2) | ecosystem: Environmental > Aquatic > Marine > Oceanic ... | reverse complement strand
ATTTTTTACACTTAAATAACTTTGATAAATAAAATTATCATAAAGATTTTCATTGTATAGGCCGTAAGGAATTAAGTCTTTAGATGGAAAATACTTATTTTTAATTTTTTTATACCTATCAACAGTTATACTATTATTTTTAATATAATCTTTTAGTTTGTCTATTTTGTTGCTACTTACTTTATAATCGTAGTGATCTAAAGTATCGTCTCTATAAACATCATTTATTCCCAAATAAAAAATTACATGAGTTAGTTGCAAACTTGGAATTTTTGAAAACCAATACAAAAAATCATTTATAAATCCTGCTGTAGATTTTCCATTTGTTGAAGCATTATAAATTTTAATTTTTATATTATCTCTTTCAAAAAAATTGTTTAAATTACCAACTATTGTTAATTCTTCTGGCGTATACTCTTCGTTTCCTGTGCTCCCACCATTAAATATAATTTTTACGTCTACGGGATTAAATTCTTCACCTCTAAAACCATAAAAATTTCTTTTATAAAAATGTTTAATTTGAAAATTTTTGGTTATCATTTCTCTTTTAACATTGAGTTTTCTTTCTTTTCTCATATAAATTCCAAAATTATTTTCTGAAAACCAATAGCCAAAAGTACTTTCAAGTATAAAAATGAGAGTAATAAATATAACTAAATTATAAAATAATATTCTGATTTTTCTCATTTTGAAAAAATAGTTCGAATTAATCTAATTCAAATTTTCCAGTATAATTTTTTTTCAATTTTTTATCTTGGCTTGCCTTGTCTAGATAGCAGTTGCCAATTATTAATTTATCTAACTCTGTTCCCATAAAACAATTAAATGCATCTTGAGGGGTATTAACTATTGGTTCCCCTCTAACATTAAAAGAGGTATTTATAACTATAGGACATCCTGTTTTTTGTTTAAATTTTTCTAATAGCTTAAAGTACTTTGGATTAGTTCCTTTATGGACTGTTTGAATTCTTGCTGAGTAATCTACATGGGTTACTGCTGGTATTTCAGATCTTTTAACATTTAATTTATTTATCCCAAATAATTTTTTTTGATCATTATCCATTTTGATTTGCTTTTGTTTATTTACATTTGAGACAAACAACATGTATGGACTTTCTTCTTTAATACCAAACCATTCTGAAACTTCATCATTTAATATTGATGGTGCGAATGGTCTAAAGCTTTCTCGGTATTTCACTTTTAGATTTAAATCTTTTTGCATAGTTTCTGACCTTGGGTCTCCTAAAATTGATCTTGCCCCAAGAGCTCTAGGTCCAAATTCCATTCTTCCTTGAAACCAGCCAATTGCTTTTCCTTTTGACAAATCTTCAGCAGTTTTATCAATCAATTCTTCCTCATTCATAACTTCAAAAATTGCGCCAGCTTCTTTTAGTTTTGTTTCTATTTCATTTTGAGAATATTCAGGTCCAAGGTATGAACCTTGCATTTGATCAGTTTTAAATATTTTTCTTTCTTTTTTCATTTCGTTGTACCAAAGAGCTAACGCTGCACCTAAAGAACCACCAGCGTCTCCTGCTGCTGGTTGGATCCAAATTTTATCAAATATTTTTTTTTCAAGAATTTTTCCGTTTGCTACACAATTTAGCGCTACTCCTCCGGCTAAACATAAATTTTTTAAATTATATTCTTCCCTAAGTGAGGTAGCCATTTTCAACATAACTTCCTCGGTTACATTTTGAATTGATGAAGCTACATCCATATGAAATTGAGTAATTTTTTCATTCTTACCATCTCTTGGTTTTTCACCAAATAAACTATTAAATTTTTCATTTGTCATTGTAAGCCCAGTTGAATAGTTAAAAAAATCCTGATCCAGCCTGAATGAACCGTCCTCTTTAATATCAATTAAATTATCTTTAATTAAGTTTTTATACTTTGGGTCACCATAGGGTGCTAAACCCATTAGTTTATATTCGCCACTATTTACTTTAAATCCGGTATAATATGTAAATGCTGAATACAACAACCCTAAAGAATGAGGGAAATGAATTTCTTTTTTAATTTCTACATTGTTATCTTTTCCAATAGAAACCGTTGATGTTGCCCATTCGCCTACACCATCAGCTGTCAAAATAATAGCTTCGTTGAAAGGAGAAGGGAAAAATGCACTTGCTGCATGACTCATATGGTGTTCTGAAAAAAATATTTTTGTTTCATCTTTAAAACTTTCATCATTTTCTTTCAAACAATCCATTAACATTTTTTTTTGAAAAAGTTTCTCTTTTAACCATAAAGGTATTGCTTTGGAAAATTGAACAAATCCTTTAGGAGCAAATGCAACATAGGTTTCTAATAATCTTTCAAACTTCAAAAATGGTTTTTCATAAAAAACTATATGATCAACTTCGGATAGTTTAAAATTTGAATATTTTAAAACAAATTCAACTGAATTATAAGGGTAGCTTGAGTCGTGTTTTTTTCTTGTAAATCTTTCTTCTTGAGCAGCAGCAATTATTTTGCCATCAACTATTATTGATGCTGCACTATCATGATAAAATGCAGAAATACCTAGAATGGAAGTCACTTTAAAATATTGTATATATAAATGGAGCTACAGCTGTACCCTGGCTAAGTATAATAATTCCACCAAATAATAATAAAATAAGTATTATTGGCAAAAGCCAATATTTTTTGCTTACTGATAAATATTCTATAAATTCTTTTAAAAAACTCATATTTTTAGTGTTAAACAAAACTATTTTAAAATCAAGATTTCTTTCCTAGAACAATAAACAAACCTCCGTCGGATCCTAATTTATTAAATAACATTGAAATTTGATTAATAATTCTAGAATAATAAGAACCTACTGATTTTTTATCAAATAAATTTTTGTAATCATAATCAAAATCGCTAGAAGGTATAGAGCTAACAAATTGAATATTATTTTTACTAAACCATTTAAGAACTTCGTCTATTGAATGTAGACTTTCAATTGGATGCATATACTGATCTCTTATCCAAGCATTTTTTTCGTCTTCATTAAGTTTCAAATTTTTAAGGGTTGGGTCTAAAAAATCTAAAACTTTTTTTCCAAAAAATTTAAAAAGGTATTTTCTAAAAATAGTTCGTAATCTGCCAATTTTATTATATAAGCCAATAAGAACATATCCGTCTTTTTTTAACGACTTGATTAATATTTTGAATGCTAAATAGGGATCTTTGGTATGATGCAAAACTCCATTGCACCAAATAAAATCAAAATACTCTTCTGACAAAACATCATCAAAGATATCGGCATTTACAAATGAAATGTTTGATATAAGATTTTTGTGAGCAAAGTTTTTTGCCAAACTCAAAGAATATATTGTAGGATCTAATCCTACAATTTCATTATTTGTTCCAATTGAAAAATAATTTGATAGTTGTCCAGTTCCACATCCAACTTCTAAAACTTTTTTTTTAAAACCAATAAATTTTTTAAATTGTGATGCCAAAATATTTTTGTCACCTTTTTCTAATATTGATATTTTATCATCATCAACTTTATAATTTGGAAAAGGTGTCTCTTTGTAAAAATTTAAAACTTCTTTTGTTGATTTATCTGTTATCTTAAAACAAAAGATATTATCTTTTAAAACATATTCTTTTTTGAGAAATTTTTCCATTTTTTTTTAAAAAATTGCATAAATAAAGGGTGCTATAGCAGAGCCTTGGCTAAGTATTATTAAACCTCCAAAAATTATTAAAAAAATTACTACAGGTAAAAGAAAGTATTTTTTTCTTACTTTTATGAATTCCCAAAATTCTTTTAAAAAATTAACCATTAAAATTGCTTTTTCATGTTAGATTTGTATGAATTTCTAGTTATCCAGTAGGTTTTAGAATTATTTTTTTTTAAATTTAACAAATCTTTTCCTAACAGTCTCATGATAATTCCTGTTGGTGTTACAACAAGAAAGAAAACTAAACTCATAACAAATGGGGATATGATTTTTCCTAAAAATAAACCAAATTTAAACCACAAAATATTAAATGGTGTGAGCACTCTAGAATTTCTTAAACCCAGTATTAGAAATACTAGTGATACAACTAAAGACCAAATTCTTAAACCTTCATTGTTTACTAAAGGATAAATACCAATTAAAAAGAAAACTATAAAAAAAATAATTCCAAAACTTTTATTTGAGCTAATTTTAATTTTTTTCATTAATATCTATTAATTTTTTTTATAACCTGATATCATTTTTCAATTTTATTTAACATTATTTTTGATAGTAGCTTGTAACCTTTTTCATTAAAATGCCCTAGTACTCTCAATCGTATTAATGACAATGGGTCTTTTTCTAATTTAAATATACTTTCCTTTAAATTAATTACTGGAATTTTTAATTCATTTGCAACGGAAAGAACATCTGAATAATATTGATCATTTAGATTTATTATCTTTTCCTTTTTTTTATAACTATCAGGATCTGTATAATAATATGGCCAATATACAAAATAGAAATTAATATTTCTTTCATCAGCTAGTTTTTTCATTGATTGGAGAATATTTCTAAATTCAGTTTTGATTAAATCGCCAAAAATATGTTCTTTTGAAAACTCACTACTTCGTTCATCTTTATTTTTAAATTTTCTTAAAAATTTATTTTTGAATCTTACTGTTCTATTTAATTTTATAAACTTTATAAAATGATATTTTTTATTTTTTATAATTTTTTTTTCATCTATAAATTGTTGCTCAATTTTTTCTAATTTAAATATCAGATTTTTTTCTATCAAATCTTGTAAATTTGCAAGATTTTGAGAATAATTTTTATCATTATAATATTTTTTTAAAATTGGGTTATTTAATTCAACTTGTAAATCTTGAAGATCGTTTGCGGTAGCATGAAAGTATAAAATATTTTTTGTATCAATTAAGTCTATATATTCTTTTAAAACCGCATAATTCTTAAGTGTACCATTTCCTCCACGACCAAGATTCAATACACTATTTTTTTTTCCTAATAAATTTTGTAAATTTCCAGCTATATTATCTTTTTCATCTACACAATAACCTTCAACACTAGAGTCTCCAATAAGTAAATAACTATATTCATTTTTCCAATTCGAAGTATTGTTAAAACCGTATTGATCTGCTTTATATTTTGCAAAATAACCAAGTTCGTTACATAAAACTGTCTCTCTATTTGAAATTCCCGATAATGGAAATACTTTAGTTCCGTCATTTAATGTAAAAGTTGAGTCTATATGTGTATTTAATCCAGTGGATGTAGTTGATAAAACTGCGTTTTCATTTATTTTTTTATAATCTTGATAAAATTCAACTAAACTTCTTTTATCATAATCTATTTTATTTATTTTTTTTCCAATAATTTTATTTAAATCTAAATATACTGATTTACGATCTAAATCGGTGTAAATTAAAAAAGTCTCAACTATTAAAAGTGAAAGATATATTGATATTATAAATAGTAATGTTTTTTTTAGAATAGATTTTAAAACCAAAACATACATGGGTTGCTAATAATAATTTACTCTATTATTGATTGCTGTTTCTTCATATCATTTTTATTTATACCAGCTACTTTCACTGGTTTTTTCATCGCATCTCTTCTAAAAGGTTCGCCCAATTCTTGATTTAGTATTACTTCAATAAATGTTGTAATCCCTTTTTTTTGATCTTCACATGATTGCTTTATTGCTTTTGTTGTTTCTTCTGTTGTTTTTACAGCCACACCTTTAAGCCCACATGCAGTAGCAACCTTTGAATAACTTAGTTCTGGATCAAGTTCGGTTCCAACAAAATTATCATCAAACCAAAGTATAGAATTTCTTTTTTCAGCTCCCCATTGGTAATTTCTAAAAATAACCATTGTGATTGCAGGCCATTCTTTTCTTGCACAAGAGCTCATTTCATTCATACTAATTCCAAAGGCTCCGTCACCAGCAAAACCAATTACAGGAATATCTGGGCAACCAATTTTTGCTCCAAGTATTGATGGAAATCCATATCCACATGGCCCAAATAAACCGGGAGCTAAATATTTTCTACCCTTTTCAAAAGTTGGATATGCATTTCCGATTGCACAATTGTTTCCTATGTCACTAGATATTATAGCGTCTTCTGGCATCGCTGCTTGAATTGCTCTCCAAGCTTGTCTTGGGGACATTCTGTCTTTATCTCTCTCTCTAGCTTCTTTGTTCCAAACTGTTCCTGGATCATCATCTTCATGGTCTAAACCGCTTAATGTTTGTAGCCAAGCAGACTTTGTTTGATGAATAGAATTTTTTCTTTCTTCTCTTCCGTTATCTCCTGCATTTTTAGATAATTTTGTTAATAATTGTTGAGACACCATTTTTGCATCTCCACATATTCCTACTGTTACTTTTTTTGTTAAACCAATTCTATCTGGATTCATATCAACTTGAATTATTGATGCTTTTTTTGGCCAATAATCTATTCCGTAACCTGGTAAAGTAGAGAAAGGATTTAACCTTGTCCCTAACGCTAATACAACATCTGCTTTAGAGATTAATTGCATAGCTGCTTTAGAACCATTGTAGCCCAATGGTCCAACTGCTAAAGGATGACTGCCTGGAAAACTATCATTATGTTGGTAGCCACTACATACAGGAGCATCTAATTTTTCTGCTAGTTTTTTACAATCTTCTATGGCGTCTCCAATAACAACTCCTGCTCCTGATAGAATTACAGGAAATTTTGCTTCCGAAAGTATTTTTGCTGCCTTATCTATTGCTTCTTTGCCACCTCCCTGTCTTTCAAATCTAACTATAGGAGGTAAATCTATATCTATAACTTGAGTCCAATAATCTCTTGGTACATTAATTTGTGCTGGAGCTGATCCTCTAAATGCTTTTTCAATAACTCTATTTAATACTTCGGCCATTCTTGAAGGGTCTCTTACTTCTTCTTGATAACATACCATGTCTTTAAATAAATTCATTTGTTCTACTTCTTGAAAACCACCTTGACCCATAGTTTTATTTGCAGCTTGAGGTGTAACTAAAAGCAAAGGTGTATGGTTCCAATAAGCAGTTTTAATTGGAGTAACTAGTCCTGTTATTCCTGGTCCATTTTGTGCAATCACCATTGACATTTTTCCAGTAGCTCTAGTGTAACCATCAGCGATCAGTCCTCCATTAGTTTCATGTGCTACATCCCAAAATGTAATTCCTGCTTTTGGAAATAAATCTGAAATTGGCATAAATGCAGAGCCGATAATTCCAAATGCATGTTCAATTCCATGCGTTTGAAGAACTTTTATAAAAGCTTCTTCTGTGGTCATTTTTGTCATAGATAAAAACCTTTCTAAATTAAAATTTTGTTTGCAAACGCAAAATTAATATATAAATTCGGCTTAATTTTCTACTAAGAAATTAAGTCACATGGCTAATACAGATATAATAATTCACGATAAAAAGGACAATGTAGGCGTTATTGTTATCGAAAAAGTCAATAAAGGACAAGATTGTGAATGTTGGATAATGGAAGATGACTCTTCTACAAAAATTAAATCAATTAGTGACATTCTTCTAGGCCATAAAATAGCGATGATTGATTTTAAAGAGGGTGATACAATTATTAAATATGGTCATGATATTGGGAAAGTCGTGAAATCAATTAAAAAAGGTGAGCATGTTCATGTTCATAATGTAAAGACAAAGAAATGGTAATATGGAAATTCCAAAAAGTTTTTTAGGCTACAAAAGAGAAAATGGAAGAGTTGGAACTAGAAACCATGTCGTAATTCTCCCAGTTGATGATATTTCAAATGCTTGTGCTGAAGCTGTTGCCAATAATATCAAAGGTACTTTTGCAATACCACATGCATATGGAAGACTTCAGTTTGGTGCAGATTTAGAATTATTTTTTGACACAATGATAGGAACTGGAAAAAACCCAAATGTTGCAGCATGTGTAGTTATTGGAATAGAACCAAAGTGGACAAAAAGAATTGTAGATGCAATAGCAACTACTGGAAAACCAGTAGAAGGTTTTAGTATTGAAGGAAGCGGAGACATTAAAACTATAATGAAAGCTTCACAAAAAGCTCAAGAATTTTCTCAATGGGCTTCTGAAAAACAAAGAGAAGAATGTCCTTTAAGTGATTTGTGGATTTCAGTTAAATGTGGAGAATCAGATACAACTTCTGGAATGGCAGCTAACCCAGCAGTTGGTAATCTAATGGATAAATTAGAACCGATGGGAGTTCATTTATGCTTTGGTGAAACATCTGAACTTACTGGAGCTGAAAAAGTCTGCGCTACAAGAGGTGCTACTCCAGAAGCTTCTAAAAAATTTATGAAAACATGGAGTGACTATAACGATTTTATCTTAAAAGAAGCAACTAATGATCTTTCTGAAAGTCAACCAACTGCAGGAAACATTGCTGGAGGACTTACAACAATTGAAGAAAAAGCTTTTGGTAATTTCCAAAAAATCGGATCAAGAAAATTTATTGATGTTCTAACCCCTGCAGAGGAACCAAAAAAAGGACCTGGTCTATATTTTATGGATACATCATCTGCTGCAGGAGAATGTTTAACTTTACAAGCTGCTGCTGGATTTAATATTCATTTATTTCCAACTGGACAAGGAAATATAATAGGTAATGCAATTGAACCTGTGGTAAAATTAACTGGTAATCCAAGCACAGCTGTTAATATGAAAGAACATATTGATTTAGATGTGTCAAAAATTTTAAAAAGAGAAATGAATATGAGCCAAGCTGGAGACGAATTAATTAAAACTACAATTAGAGCTGCCAGTGGCCGTCTAACATGTGCGGAAGTTCTTGGTCATAAAGAATTTATTATGACTAAACTTTTTAGAAGTGCATAAAATTCTTAATTAGAAGCTTTTGAAACGTAGTGTGCAACTGCTTCAATTTCATCTTTAGATAATATATCTTGATATGCTGGCATAACACCTATTCCATTTGTAACAGTGGTTAAAACTTTTTCTATACTAGGTCTTATTTCATTAAGATTAGGTCCTATAGTTCCAATAGATTGAGCATCGGATAATGAATGACATGAAGCGCAATTTCCATCATTCAAAAAAATTTCTTTTCCTTTTTCAAAAAGTTCATCTCCATATGAAACTCCGCAGAAAGAAAAAAATAAAATTATAATTATAATATTTTTTTTTAATATCATGTTGTTTTATGCGACCGGTTGTTGAATTTTTTTTCTTAAATCAGAGAAAAATTTTCTAATAAGTGCTGCTGCTATTCCTAAAACTATTGCAAGAATAATCGAAACCGTTCCATACATTATAGGAAAATCTTTGGACAAATTTAATATAAATTTTTCTAAATTACCCATCGTTTTAGATCCATTGCTACTTAAAGTTTTAATTGATTCTTCAGCTATAAAAGTATCATATGCAATAGCAATACCCACTACTAACAGTAATGCAGCTAAAATTGTTTTAAATTCTGAACTATCAATTTTTTCACCTAGTTTTTGCCCTACTTGTACGCCAAGTATTGAGCCTAAAATTAATACTGTAACTAAAATTAAGTCAATAGATCCATAGTTTAGAGCATGAAGAACTGTTACTATGGCACTAACAAATATTGTAACGAACAAAGAAGTTCCTGGAACTAATTTAGTTGGCATTCCAATTATATAAATCATTGCAGGTACTAATAAAAAAGCACCACCTATTCCCATTATTGCGGCAATGAACCCAACAATTAATCCAATTATGATCGGAGTAAAAGCACTTTCATATAGTTTAGATTTTTTAAATCTCATTCTTAATGGAAGTCCGTGTATCCAATAATGGCTGTGTAATTTTTTTTTTATTACTATTTTTTTTCTTGCTCTGTCTATCTCAGAAATACCTTGAACCAACATGATAGTTCCAATGATTGCTAAGATATACATATAGGCTAATGAAATAACTATGTTGATTTTTCCAATATCTTTAAAATATGTAAAAGTAATAATTCCAATAACAGTTCCAACAGCTCCACCAATAACAATCATGAATCCCATTTTGTAATCTAAAGTATTTTTTAACCAGTGTGTTGTAGAGCCTGAGACTGATGTCCCTAATATATTGTTTGCTTCGTTAGCTACAGCATATGATGGAGGTATGCCTAAAAAAATAAGAAACGGTGTCATTAAGAAACCACCTCCGACTCCAAATAAACCAGAAAGTACTCCTACAACTAAACTAAGTAAAAATATTAAAGGTAAACTTACATAAACTTCCGCAACTGGAAGAAAAAAGTCCATATTTTAATTAATATTTAAAAAGGTGCTCCCTAACATCAAACACCAGTAAACTGTTAGTCCAAAATAAACTAAGGACTTTGATGTAAATGATAATATTTTTTGTGGAAAGTGCTTAACAATGTTTTTTATGTATTTAAAATTATTAAGCATACCAGCAATTACACCTGGATTTGAAATTTTTCAAGCTTTTTTTTAAATAAATATTATTTTTTTTGGATACAAAGATCTAAAAAATAGTTGCTCCAAAAACTTTGATCTCATCTCCTTCTTCCCCTAGGACAAGACGTCCTAAAAACTCCCCGGGTATCTTGGTGCTAGTCTGTTTGTATAGTATCGTGACATACAAGCCTCTTCTAATGCAGCCAAATGCCTTACAGCCTTCTGACAATGTCGATATAAGTTCATTGTTAGCCCATTGTTTACCGAGCTCGACTTCGTTAGCTCCATAAAGCATCTGTGATGAAAGGTCTTTAGTAAAACTACCATAGTCTTTTATATTTGATGATCTGACTAAATTAGCCCAAATTGGTTCAGCAACTTTGATTATTTCTTCGTCAGACTTATCGATAATACTCATTAGATTGATATAATATTTTAAGAAGCTTGTTTTTTCTCTTTTTCATCTACAATGTGATAAACAGGCACCTTTTCTAAAGTAAATTTACCAGTTTTTGGATCTCTTCTTGATACTGTTAAACAATGCCAATTTTCATCATCTAGTTTTAAATGATCCCCTCTATAATAGTAACCTGGCCAACGTGTTTC
>Ga0208764_10002724_pt1 | contig 11014 bp, 12 predicted proteins | sample ETNtaG_18_FD_185762 | JGI IMG/M metagenome (GOLD analysis project Ga0208764, IMG submission 185762) | Marine microbial and viral communities from oxygen minimum zone, Eastern Pacific Ocean - ETNP201302SV91 (SPAdes) (version 2) | ecosystem: Environmental > Aquatic > Marine > Oceanic ... | reverse complement strand
CTTTTTTTGACATTACAATTCGCGCCTTTAATAATTTTATTGTATGGGCAAAAATTTATACATCAAGACCCACGGGTGTCAAATGAATGAATACGACTCAAGTCGTATGAAAGATATTTTAGAAGAAAGTCACGAATTTTCATTAGTTCAGAACCCTGAAGAGGCTGATTTAATTCTTCTGAATACATGCTCCATAAGAGAGAAAGCTCAAGAAAAAGTTTTCCATGAACTGGGTAGATGGAAGGAATTAAAGAAGAAAAATAAAGATTTAAAGATAGGTGTGGGAGGTTGTGTTGCAAGCCAAGAAGGAGAAAATATTATAAAAAGGGCTCCTTTTGTTGATTTGGTGTTTGGACCTCAAACTGTTCATAGGGTTCCTTCTATGTATGAATCTTCATTAGATAAGAACCAAAAACAAGTTGATACATCTTTTCCTAAAACTGAAAAATTTGATTTTCTACCTCAACCATCAAATGATGGAGTCTCGTCCCTTGTTTCTATTATGGAAGGATGCAATAAATACTGCTCTTTTTGTGTAGTTCCCCATACTAGAGGTAATGAAATAAGCAGACCTTTAGATGACGTATTAAAGGAAGTAAGGCAGCTAGCAAGTTCCGGGGTAAGGGAAATAATATTTTTGGGACAGAATGTTAATTCTTATAGGGATGGCAAGGATAAGACAAAGGGAAAAGGTTTGGCCACCCTTATTCTCTCTGCTTCTCATATTAAAGGCATAGATCGCATAAGGTTCACAACTTCACACCCTTATGAATTTGGAGAAGACCTAATAAATATATATAAAGAAGTTCCTCAACTTGTGAACCATGTCCACCTTCCTGTTCAAAGTGGATCAGACAACATTTTAAAGGCAATGAGGCGAAGGCATACCCGTAAGGAATATTTAGAAATTATAGACAAACTACGTGCTGTAAGACCCGGAATCTCACTTTCATCAGATTTTATAGTTGGATTCCCTGGAGAGACACGAGAAGACTTTCAAAAAACGCTCAGTTTAGTTACTGAGGTTGGTTTTGATGAATCTTTTAGTTTCATTTATAGCCCCAGACCCAATACAACAGCAAAAGATTTACCAGATGATGTAAGTCTAAAAGAAAAGAAATTAAGACTGAAAGCATTACAGGATCAAATAACAAAAAATGCCTTCCGAATTAGTCGAAGAATGGTAGGTACAGAAGAAAGGTGTTTAGTTACAGGAACCTCAAAGAGAGACCCTGGTGAGTTACAGGCTAGAACTGAAAATAATAGAGTTGTTAACTTTAATTCAAAAGGTAAAGATCTTATTGGAAAATTTATTGATTTAAGAATAGTAGAAATGAAACCTAATTCTCTTAGAGGAATGATACCTTAATGCAAAGTAGTGTGAAGTTTATTCTCGAACCAGAAGATCCTGACAGGTTAAATCGTCTTTGTGGGCCAGCAAATTCAACTTTAAAACAAATTGAGAAGTCTCTACAAATAAAGATTAGTAATAGAGGCTCAAATTTTAAAGTGAAGGGAGAAAGCGATACTATTTCATTAGGGAAAAATATTCTTGAAAATCTTTACGGAGAATTAGAAAGAAATATTGATTTTAAACCTGAAGAGATACACTTATATTTAGCTGAAATTATGAATAATGGCACTAAAGTTCATCAGGAAACTAACTCGATTAATAATGGCTTCTCTATCAAGACACCTAGGACTGTTGTCAAACCTAAAGGGGATAACCAAAAAAACTTTTTAAAGCTAATTAAGACAAAGGAGTTAACTTTTGGAATAGGTCCTGCAGGGACAGGAAAAACATATCTTGCTGTAGCGATGGCTGTTAATGAATTAATAGCAGGTAAGGTAAAGAAAGTTGTCCTAACTAGACCAGCTGTAGAAGCAGGAGAAAAGTTGGGTTTTCTTCCTGGTGATCTAAGCCAGAAAATAGATCCCTATCTAAGGCCTTTATATGATGCTCTATTTCAAACCCTTGGTTTCAATGAAACAAATAAATATATTGAGAGTAATATTATTGAGATTGCTCCATTGGCCTTTATGAGAGGAAGGACTCTAAATCAGTCTTTTATAATCCTTGATGAAGGCCAAAATGCTACCCAAGAACAAATGAAGATGTTTTTAACAAGGTTTGGTTATGGTTCTAAGGTTGTAGTTACAGGGGATTTAACACAAATTGACCTACCAACAGGTTATGTAAGTGGTCTTACACGTTCACTTGATATATTGAAGGACCTTAAAGACGTAGGGTTGATTAGATTTTCATCCAACGATGTAATCAGACATCCCTTGGTACAAAAAATAGTAGAAGCTTACGAAAAATTCAAAATAAAATGATATTTTATCTGGAGGATGTTTTTATTGAAGGCAATGAAGATAGCTTATTAGTAAATAAAGATGATTTATTGAAGTGTCTAAAAATTATGAATAAAGAATTGAATACTTCTAAATCTTACGATGCAAAACTTTTAATTTCCTTAAAATTCACTGATAAAAAGGAAATGAAAAGATTAAACAACTCTTTTGGGTCGAAAAAGGGAGAAACTAATGTCCTAGCGTTTGATCCAGATATAGAACTAAAGGATGAAAATAATAGAGTAATAGGAGATATTGCAATTTGTATGGATGTTGTAAGACAGGAGTCAATGGAGCAGAATAAGCTTATTACTCATCATTTCTATCATTTATTTATACATGGCATCTTACATCTTTTAGGATTTGTACATAATTCAAAAAAAGAAGCTTCTATTATGGAAGGCATGGAAATAAGTCTATTAAAGAAAATAGGTATTGCTGATCCTTACTAATTGGAACTATCATATCAATGTGTTTAAAATTATAAGGTCTTAATGAACGAAGAACCTCCAAGTAGTGAGACTGAATCCCAAAGATTAGGTATAACTAAAAAAGCCCAAGAAAGGTTAAGAAAAATTTACCAAAACTTTTCTTATAAACCAAAAAATAAACAAGAAATTGCTGGATCTATTAGGGATTCTAGCGATAGAGGGGTTTTAGAAAAAGGCACGCTAAGTATGATGGAGGGAGCCTTAAAGGTTTCGACTTCTAAGGTTAGAGATATAATGATACCCAGACCACAGATAGTCTTTGTAAGCTCTGACGAAGATTCTAAAGAGTTTTTACCAAGAGTAATAAAATCAAGACATTCAAGATTTCCCGTAATTAACAATGAAACAGAAGAAGTTGAAGGTTTGCTTTTAGCAAAAGATCTGCTTCCCCTTCTTTCAAGGGAGAATAATGAAAATTTAAATCTAAAAAATTTACTAAGGCCTGCATCTTTAGTTCCTGAAGGTAAGAAGTTAAACATACTTTTAGATGAATTTAGGGCAAAAAGAAATCACATGGCTATAGTTATTGATGAATATGGAGATATTACAGGTCTAGTTACTATAGAAGATGTTCTTGAGGAAATAGTGGGTGAAATTGAAGATGAACACGACGATTTACAAGATACAATGATTAAACAAGTATCTAATAATGAACACTTGGTCTCAGCTCTTATTCCAATTAAAGAGTTTAATGAAGAGTTTGGTTCTTCATTAGAAGACAGTGAGTTTGATACCTTGGGTGGTATTGTAATGCATCATTTTTCGAGATTTCCTAAAATAAATGATGCTATTTCTATAGGAGACCTTAGATTTATTATTGCCTCAACAAGTAAAAAGAGAATTAAACAGATAAAAGTCTTGAAGTAATTTATATCTATAGTCTTAATGTGTCTAAGCATTGTCTTTATTATTGAATGAGAAATTATGTTTATGCCCTACTCCTAGGTTCAATATTTCCTTTAGGCTTCGCTCCCTTTGATCTTTATCCTATAACCTTCATATCTATTTCTCTTTTTATTTATATTTTGGATAAAGAGAGTAATTCTAATTACTATCTAGTTGGATTCTTTTATGGGTTGGGGCTATGGTCAGTAGGTATATCATGGGTGTATGTAAGCATTCACTATCATGGAGATATTAGTATAATAATATCTTTACTTATTACTTTCTTATTTGCTGCTTTTCTATCTTTATATTTTTCTGCCCTAGCTTTTTTATATAGATTTTTTAAAACTAAGGTTACTCATCTTAACTACATTCTTATTTTTCCTATTTTGTGGGTAACAATAGAGATTGTTAGAAGTCATCTTTTTACAGGTTTCCCGTGGTTAATTGTTGGTAGCTCCTTAAGCGGAACAAGCTTAGGCGGTTGGACGCCCATCCTGGGTTCCTATGGAAGCTCATTAATAGTTTTGATGAGTGCTGGTTGTTTAACCTTAATATTAAATAAAAGTAAAAAATTAGAAATTTATTCCACCCTGCTCTTTCTTCTATTTTTAATCTCTTCCTTCTCATTAAATAAATATAATTGGACTTCCCAAGATAAGGAGCTAAATATTTTTATTTATCAACCTAATCTTAGCCTTAGAGACAAGTGGAGCATAAATGGTTTTAACAAAACTAAGAAGCTTATTGAGCAGGCAGTAGAAATTTTAAAAGAAGGGGATCTAATAGTTTTTCCTGAAACTGCATTAATCTTTGACAAAAAGGAAATAGCACCCTGGATTGAAGAGATTAATTTTAAGCTTATAAAGAAGGAGGCATCTTTAATAAGTGGAATTATTGCAAAAGATAGTAAAAATGATTACTTAATTGAGAGATATAATAGATTTCAGGGCTTTGGTGTATTAAATAGTCATTATGACAAGGTCCATCTAGTGCCTTTTGGAGAATATGTGCCTCTTAGATACTATTTAGGAGGTGTAATGGATGTTTTAGGTATAAATATGGTAAATACTTTGCCTGGCAGGAGTATAAATACCTTAAAAGCAGGTCAAATAAGGGTTTCACCAAGTATTTGTTATGAGATAGCTTTTAATAATCTCATAAGAAAAACTGCCAAGACGTCAAATCTTATAATTACTATTAGTAATGATACGTGGTTTGGGAGATCTTTAGGGCCAGAACAGCATCTGGAGATAGCTCAAACAAGAGCTTTAGAGCATCAAAAAGTACTTTTAAGGGCAACTAATAGTGGTGTTAGTGCAATTATTGGTAGAAAGGGAGAAATACTTGAAAGACAAGGTATATTTGAACAAAAAGAGTTAGAGAGGAAGATTTACTTATATGAAGGAAACACCCCTTTTTCTATTGTTGGTAATAGTATAATATATATAATAATTTTACTTACCTATATGTACCTTTTTTACATTAAAAGAACAAATGTATTTAAATAATAAATACAATTATAAAATAGAACATAATGTTAACTATTTCAAGCTTTTTTTATCTATTTTTATATTTTTTTCCCTTATTTCATGCTCCATGAACACAGTAAATAAGGGGCTTAACACTCTTTTTAAGGAACTAAAACAATACTCAGTTAATTATACTGATTTAGATAAATTAATTGTCGTAAAGGTGTCTACACAGAAGCTATATTTATTAAATAAGGGGCTTAACACTCTTTTTAAGGAACTAAAACAATACTCAGTTAATTATACTGATTTAGATAAATTAATTGTCGTAAAGGTGTCTACACAGAAGCTATATTTAATAAATAAGGGCAAAATAGTGAATACTTACAACATATCAACATCAGCGTATGGTACAGGTTCTAAAGTAAATAGCTTTAAAACACCTTTAGGTAAGCATATTATTGCTCAAAAAATAGGTGAAGACCTTCCATTTGGAGCTATTTTAAAGGGAAGGGAGTGGACTGGATCAATAGCTAATATTATAAAAAAACCTATAGATACAGATTTTGATCTAGTTACTTCTAGAATTTTATGGCTGGCAGGTACAGAAAAGGGGTTTAATTTAGGTCCAGGAGTAGATTCAAAGTCAAGGTTTATCTATATACATGGAACAGCAGAAGAAGGATTAATAGGCAAACCTGCTTCTGATGGATGTATAAGAATGTATAATGATGATGTAATATCGCTCTATTCCAAGGTCGATATAAACACTAAAGTATGGATACTATAAAAATATGATTAAAATAATATTAATTTCTTTTTTATTCTTCACTAATTTAGTTTTTACATGCTCAGAACTTCTTGATCATGATGTCAGGGTTTTGGCTTCTAAGGATATAAAAAATCTATGTGATTATGAGAATAAAGTTGTTCTTGCTGTAAATGTAGCCAGTAGGTGTGGGTATACATATCAATATGATGCTCTACAAGCCTTATATGATGAACATAAAGAAGCTGGTCTAGTTGTTTTGGGCTTTCCTTCAAATGATTTCTTTCAAGAATTTAGTGATGAAGAAAAGGTGAAAGAGTATTGTCGTACTACATACAGGGTGGATTTTCCTATGTTTAAGAGGTCTCATGTAACTAATGGAACTTTAAGAAGGCATAAAGCTAATCCTTTTTTCCAGTCATTAATAGATGCAACTGGCAAAGAACCTTCGTGGAACTTTAATAAGTATTTAATTTCTAGAAACGGAGAAGTAAAACATTTTGGGAGTAATGTAGAGCCTGATGGATCTCTTCTTACAGACTCAATAAAAGAACTTTTATAATATAATAGTAAGTATTTACTATCATTTAAAGATCTACTAAATTAATATTCTCTACACCTGATTCTGATGACTTTAAGATAATATCTGCCTTTCTTCTGGAAAATATCCCGTTTTCTACGACCCCAGGAATACTGTTTATATATTCTTCAACTTCTAGGGGAATTTTTAAATCCATATTATGTACATCAATAATTTGATTACCATTATCGGTAAGAAAGTTTTCTCTATATACAGGCTTCCCACCTAACTTCATTATTTGTCTTGAGATAGCACTTCTTGCTAGCTCTATTACTTCAATTGCAACAGGAAAATTACCCAGTACTTTAGAAAATTTAGCATCATCAACTATACATATAAAACAATTAGACGAGTTGGCTAGGATTTTTTCTCTTGTTAAAGCTCCTCCTCCTCCTTTTATTAATTCATTCGTATCATTAAATTCATCTGCTCCATCTACATAATAGTCAAGATGATAAACGTCATTAAGATGAAGTATGTTTAAACCAGATTTTTCTAATCTGCTAGTGGATTCTTTAGAACTAGAGACAATCCCATATATATCTAGATCTGCCTTGTTTAAGATATCTATGAAGTGATTAGTTGTAGACCCTGTTCCTATACCCAAGACAGTCTCTTTTGAGAGTTTTTTTTCAATAACCTCATAAGCTCTTTCTGCTGCTTTTCTTTTTTTTAGGTCCTTATCCATTAAAATATAATTTTTGAGTGCTAATAAAGTACTGCTAAGTATAATAGCGCTCCCCTTAAATAGGGAGTTAAAAATGGAACTAGTTAAATCAAAAAGGATACTTAAAAAAATTAATGCTAGTAATGTATATGATGTTGCTGAAATTTCACCCTTGACAAGGGCTAACTATCTTTCTAAAGAAGTACATAACAATATTTTTCTTAAAAGGGAAGACCTTCAAGCTGTCTTCTCTTTTAAATTAAGAGGAGCTTATAACAAAATATTTAAATTAAAGCAGAAAATAGAAATTAAGAGAGTTATTGCTGCTTCTGCAGGAAATCATGCACAAGGAGTTGCTTATTCTTCAAGAAAACTGAATCTAAAGGCCACAATTTTTATGCCCCTTACAACACCTTCAATTAAGGTAAGGGCTGTAAAGGAAATGGGAGCTCAAGTTATTCTTAAAGGAGATACTTATGATGAAGCTTATAAGCATGCAGTATCTTTCTCGAAGAAACCCGGATATGTTTTTATTCACCCTTTTGATGACTCTGAAGTTATAGCAGGCCAAGGTACTGTAGGAAAAGAAATTTTAGACCAGAGTAAAAATAAAATAGATGCTATTTTCGTGCCAGTTGGTGGTGGAGGCCTTTTGGCTGGTGTCGGTTCTTATATTAAGTGCGTTCAGCCGGGAACAAAGATAATAGGTGTTGAGCCAGAGGAGGCAGCTGGCCTATTTGCTGCATTGAAGGCAAACAGGAGAGTTAAGTTAAAAGAAGTTGGACTCTTTGTAGACGGAGTAGCCGTAAAGCAGGTTGGAAAAATTACTTACCCAATAATAAAGGAATGGATTGATGAAGTTGTAACTGTTTCAGTTGATGAAATTTGTGCCGCAGTAGAAGATATTTTTCAAGAAACTAGAACTATATCTGAACCTGCAGGAGCATTATCTCTAGCAGGTTTGAAGAAAACTACTAAGAAGAAAAGTTGGAAAAATAAGAATTTGGTTGCTATCAATTCTGGGGCCAACCTAAATTTTGATAGGCTTTCTCATATTGTAGAAAGAGTTCAACTAGGAGAGAAAAAAGAGGTTTTATTAAGTGTTCGCATTCCTGAAAAGAAGGGTAGTTTTAGAAAGTTTTGTCGAAGTTTAGGTAAAAAGATGATTACTGAATTTAACTATAGAGCAGATGAAAAAGATCGGGCAAATATATTTGTTGCATGTACAGTTAGTGACGGTATTAAAGAAAAAAATTTATTTATTAGAGAATTACAAAATAAAGGCTATTTTCCTAGAGATCTATCTAGTAATGAAATGGCAAAACTTCATGTAAAACACATGGTAGGCGGAAGGGCTCCCCTAGAGTTAACTAAATATGGAGAACAGATATTTAGAGTTGAATTTCCTGAAAGACCTGGAGCTTTGATGGATTTTTTAAATCAACTAGGAGATAAATGGAATATCACCCTCTTTCATTATCGTAATCAAGGATCTGCATATGGAAGGGTTTTGGTAGGCTTTCAGGCCAATCTACAAGAAGCAGATTTACTTGAGAAACATTTGAAGAAGATAGGGTTCCCTTTTTGGAGTGAGACTAGTAACTCTGCTTATCTTTCCTTTTTGGCTTAAATTAAAACCTATAAACTTTTGAAGGAGATATCAGTAAGTCCATTTTAAGGTCATGGGCTTCTGGGAAACAAGTTTCAACTTTTTGAGAATCAAATGCTATACCAACCAGGATAGGGGTTCTCTTTAATTCTGCATCATTTAAAGTGTGGTCATAATAGCCTTTCCCCATACCCAGCCTAAAGCCCTCTTCATCAAAAGCCACCAGGGGTATGAGAATTAAATCTAATTCATCAGTTTGAATTAATTTATCTTCTACAGGTTCAAAAATATTAAATGAATTTTTTTTTAAAGACGTACTTTCTTCTAGTTTAGAGAAATTCATTTTTCTTTGATTGAGATCTTCACTTATTACTGGTAAAAAACAGTCAATATTAGAACTAACCAGATACTCCCTAATTTTATTTGTGGGAGCTTCTTTTTTTAAAGAAAAATACACAGATATTTTACTCAACTCCATATTAGAGATGGTATTAAAAAATAATGAAGAAATTCTTTCTTCAGCTCTTTCCCTGTCTTTTAAAGATATAAGATTTCTTTCTAAGAGTTTTTGTTTTCTAAGGGCTGATTTATTCTTCATTCTGGAAAAGCTTCCCAGAAAATCGTTACTGATGTAACCCTGAACCGTAAGGTTCAAGGCGGTGATTTCTTTGATCCATCAGGCTTCCTAATTTAGGCTTGCTCAACAGGATTTTCAAAAATCTCCTAATTATTCAATATCGGCTCGAGGATCTCACCAGCTATCGAATAATCCAGGAAGCTAAACTAAGTATAGCGTATCAAGAGTCCAATTTTGACAAAGTTTCAATCTGTTTTTCTATTTGAGAAGTAAGTATTTTTATTCCAGTCTTTGATTCTTTTACCTCCTTGGAAGAAGAGAGGTTCTTGATGTAATCATTTGTTATATTAAGCCCTGTAATTATTGCCGCTCTTGTTTCGTCTATTTTAGAATTTTCTCTAGTTTCTCGTAATTTCTTATCAAAAAATTTAGCTGCCTCTTTTACCTGGTCACTGTCCTTTGGAGGGCAGGAAATTTTATATTCCATACCTAGAATCTTTACTTTAGTTATATTTTTATCCATTTAACAATTTAAGATTTTTTAAGTCTTCTTAGAAGCTCTTCAATTTTTTTTGAAGAAGTCTCCAGAACTTGAGTTTGCAATTTTTGTTTTCTTGAAAGCTCTTCATTCTTTTTTAATAAATGTAGATTTGATTCTTTTAGTTGCTTGCTAATAGTTATAAGATTTTTAACTTCAGTTTCTAAGTTTGAGAATTCTTTATCTGACATAATCCACCCAACAAAAATTTAGTTTACAGCTCAAGAGTTTTTCTTACCAGCCACTTCTCATGTTAGGATAAAAAAGAGGAAATAATTATGTCTAATAGCCTTATAGATTTTACTAAAAGAAGAGACCAGATATCTGGTCTAGTTTTAGATGATTCTGCTATTGTAATCGCTTCATCTTCAACTAAATCTAGAAACTCTGATGCAGATTTCCCATTTAGGCAGGATAGTAATTTCTTTTATTTATCAGGATTTAATGAACCAGATTCTGTAATTCTCATAAGGCCTTCTTCTAAAGGAGCTAAGTATATAATTTTTTGTAGAGATAGAGATCCCTTAAGAGAACAGTGGGACGGTTTTAGAGAAGGGCTAGAGGGAGCTGTAAAAAATATAGGCGCGGATGAAGCTTATAGTATTTCTCGTTTGAATGAATTAATGCCCGTGTTTTTAGAAGAAACTAAGAATATTTATTATTCAATGGCTTCCCCTAATGGAATCAATTCTCACTTGAATCATTGGTTAGAAATTATTAGATCAAATACAAGGCAAGGTTCTGAAGTGCCTCAAAATCTTTTTTCTCTTGATTCCATTATTGATGAATTGAGGCTTATAAAAACTGAAGAAGAAATATCATTAATGAAGAGGGCAGGAGAGATAACTTGTAAAGCGCATATTAGAGCTATACAAAAAGTTTCACCAGGAATGTATGAATATCAACTAGAGGGTGAATACCTGCATAGCTTCATTAATGAAGGGGCAAGATTTCCAGCATACAACTCTATTGTAGGAGGTGGAAACAACTCCTGTATATTGCACTACAATGACAATGACTCAGAATTAAATGAGGGCGATTTAGTCTTAGTTGATGCTGGATGTGAATACC
>Ga0208764_10002723_pt1 | contig 11016 bp, 7 predicted proteins | sample ETNtaG_18_FD_185762 | JGI IMG/M metagenome (GOLD analysis project Ga0208764, IMG submission 185762) | Marine microbial and viral communities from oxygen minimum zone, Eastern Pacific Ocean - ETNP201302SV91 (SPAdes) (version 2) | ecosystem: Environmental > Aquatic > Marine > Oceanic ... | reverse complement strand
TCATATTGTCGATGTTCGAGGTGAATGGTCGGATAAAAAAAAGGTGAGTGAACTGCAGCCACAGGTGGTTTACTCATGGCTAGGAACGCATGATGATGGCGGTCTTCAAGAGGCAGAATGGTTCGACGTTGGCGTAGAAACAATTTGTGAAGCTTTGGCTGATCCGACTGCAAAAGTCGTAGTGCATTGCCATATGGGAGTAAATCGTGCTCCGTCAATGGTTTTCGCAGCTTTACTTGAGATGGGATTTGATATTGAGAGTGCTTTAGATGCGATACGTGACGCACGTCCTATAGCAAAAATTCTTTATGCTGAGAGTGCAGTCGCCTGGTTTGCCGATCGTAAAGGTTGGGACACCAGTCAAAGAGCAGCAGCTCAAATGAGTGTTCGTAGCTGGCATGTTTCTAATCCAGCAGATGTCGGCTGGATTATTACCAGAATAAGGCTTGCTGAAGCAGAGGTAGCTTGATGGAGTCGTTTTCAAGACCTGAAGTTGACTACGATGCGCCTGAAAACTCAGATGTTATGGCGTCGCAGATAATTGGAGACTGGGAGTTGCTTATCGTACTTGTCCCCAATGGGACTTTGTCGAATGGTGATACCCCGAATGTGATACCCATGCAAGCAACCAGGCAGGTGTTCGTCGCGGTTGAACAAGACTATTTCAATCGCCGTATCGACGAGTGTTTAGAAATTACTCATAGGGAAGCCAACGAAGAAGATTGGATTAACAACTTCGAAGGTGATGAACTTCCTCGACTTATTGGCGAAAGAACCTCGTTGCATGCTTTAGCTGACGCAATAGAAATGGGACAAACAGCTGTAGAGGTGCAGGATCTGGAAGATCAGTTCAGGACTGCTTGTTGATGGACGTTTTTTACAACCCTAAATATGTCGGAGCGAAAGAAAATTTCGATACCACGCGAAAATCTGGATGGATTGCCGAAGAGTTGACTAACGGTCGTCTGACTGGAGTCACCCTTTTGGACCCCGAATCCTTCCTTCAAAAAACCGGTGAAATAGTTGAATCTATACACGCAGATGACTATATAAACGCCTTAAAAACTGGTGAACCGTTTAGTCTGGCTTCAAGTCAAGGCTTTGAATGGGACCCAGGTATTTGGTCAATGGCGCTCAATTCAACAGCAGGTGTCTTAGCTGCTGTTGATAAGGCCGTTTCAGGAAATGTGACCAGCGGGAGTCTTTCCTCTGGGCTGCATCACGCTAGCAGAGACAGCGGAACTGGTTTTTGCACAGTCAATGGTTTAGTCGCAGCAGCTCAGTACGCTCTCGAAATTACAGATGGGATTGTAGTGATACTTGACGTCGATGCCCATTGTGGTGGAGGCACCCATGGCATGGTTGCAGGTCAGGACAGGATTCTCCATCTTGATTTAAGCGTTAATCGCTTCGACAGTTACAAACCCCTAGGGGACAACCAGTTGAAAATCCTCACACGTCAACCAGGCCAGAACTTAGACCACGACTATCTAAACGAGTTAGATCAGCTGCTTTCAACAGTGCCTGCTGATACTTCTTTGGTTATCTACAACGCCGGCATGGATCCTTTTCCTGCTATTTCAGCAGAAACATTGTGTGAACGTGAAAGCATGGTTGCTTCCTGGCGGAAGAAAGTTGACGTAGGTCTCGCATTCGTTTTAGCGGGAGGCTACATATCAAGCATGCCCAAAAATGAACTTGTCGATCTGCATCTTCACACCTTAAAAGTTTTCTCAGATTCACTATTGCTTTCGAGTAAAACTAAAAGTTAATCAAAATTAGAGAACAGGCTCAGGAAGGAAATAATGAAAAGAAGAAAAAAGAAAAAAGCACCAGAACAAGCGGAGGCTAGGGGAGGAATAGGCACCGAGAACCGACTAGTTTTTTATGAGGATGGGCAAGTTTTTTATATCCCTGATGCTTTAGGTGATCGTCTTTGGTGGCAGGAATTTTTCCATATTGCTGACAGATTAGATCATGTCGAAACACATGTTCATCCTTCGGAACCGGACATTGAACATGCCCTTTTGCTTGATAAAAACGGACTTTTGATGGCTTTGCAAGTACCTGATCCGGTTAATGATGACGGCGCTCCAAAAGAAGAAGTTCTTTTAGGTTTGCGAGCGTTCTTACCTGAAGATCACGTTGCGTTTCTTGTCCATTACATATCTCAAGCTAAGAATGCAATGGGGGAAAATAATGACGACTCCTAAAATACCGACCACTAAACAGAATGCTTCTTTATTTACTAACCATCTAATTTCAGATGGGAAGGCCAGGGTAAGGGTTTGGCACAGAACCGACCACGATGCATTTGTTCGTGGATGGGACTCACAACCTGATTTTCCTCAACTGGTGCTTGCCTACGAATACGAAGTAGACGTGGCGGACTTGTCGGAGGAATGTCCCCACTTTGATTGTTTTAGAATAAACATTCGAGTGGATGGCACAGATTGGGAAATGCCCGTCAAACACAACACCCGTAGCCTTTCAATCGGAGATGTTGTCGAAATCGGGCTTCCAAACCAGACGATGTTCTGGGGAGTGAACCCGCTTAGTTGGCAAACGGTAACGGCACAACAAGTTACCGATGCTCAACGGAGACAGCAGCAAAAGATTTAGTGCTTTCATTTCAGAGTAGAAGAAAGACAAATGGAAGAAGAATTATTTAACTCAGCTGCGACGAATAACAATGGGTGTCTCAAAGACACACAAATGACAAAAGTGTATGACGCAGAGTCGGATGCCTTTTACAACAAAGACGATGATTGGGGTGGAGTGAAAATCCCAAAATCTAGATTTGACACAATCAAAAAATGTCAAAGCTACCTCAGAAACATCGTTGCTAAACCTGCTTTCAAAAGGTGGTACCCAGAGGCGTATTTCATGCTGACCCAACATCCAATAGAGATAACAGCAGGTCGGTCAAACGCTGGGGCAACAGGCGAAAATTGGAAAACAGGGAAGAAGAATTATATAGCTCTCCCTAAATGGGCTCGAAAGAGATATGTCATGCTCCATGAGCTTGCTCATCTAGTCCAATACTGGGAGTATAACCTTCGATCGACTTTAGGCAGACGGTCTGTTGCCGGTCATGGTTGGCAATTCTGCTCTATCTACCTGAAGCTTATTAGAAGTGAGATGGGTAAAGACGCGGACAAGGCTTTACGGGCAGCTTTCAAAAAGAGGGGTGTTAAGCACCTTCCGCAAGAGCCAGTCAATGTACCGGCGTCTGAGTTAGAACTTGCGTGCGTGTCGATCAACTCAATTATAAACGTTTGAAAATGTATAGTTCCAGATCAAGGTAACTCCTGCTTCAAAGCTAAACCAAACTAGTTAGTGGCCACTCGCCCGACAAGTCATCAACATAACGACAGAAATTATTGATGTCTTTCATCTCTGGTATCGACCTGGCAGAGGAATTAATGATTTCTTCTGTGCTCAAGATAAATGTCAAACACTGTGCTCTACTGACAGCGACATTGAGCCTGTTGGGGCTAAAAAGAAAATCCCCTTTACGTCCTGATTGCATCAAATCTTCGTGTGAAGTAGTTAAAGAATAAATAACGACCGGGGCTTCCTTGCCTTGAAAACGATCCACTGTGCCCACAATGTCTCTGATTTTATAATCTTCAACTTTCCCCTTCAATACTTCAGAGCGCTCTAGGGTTTTCTGGATCATATTGACCTGCGCGTTATAAGGCGCCACCACCATAAAATCATCTACTGTTAACTCCTTCTCGACGAGTTCGCCTTTTTCACCTTCCGCATCAATCCATTTAGTTCCAATAAGCTCTCCAATAATTTGTAAAACCTTTTCTGCTTCTTCTTTAGACTCATTCACACAATCATCATGCGAAATGGGTATCCAAAATAATCCATTACCTTTTTTTACTTCACGCTTTTCACAACGATTACCATCTGTACTCAACTCTCCGTCATAAAACTGTTCAGAAATAAATTTTAGAATTTCAGGTCTCAGCCGATACGTGGTTTCAAGCAAAGCTCCACGTTCTGAGTCAATTACAGGAGAGGCGCCTATAACGTGTTCAAGCACACTCACCCCTGCCCCGCACAAGTGTTTGGCCTGAGTGACTTGAGATAGCTGTTGAGGGTCACCAAGCAAAATTAGATTACTTGCACCCATGGAGGAAACTAAGGCATCAGCGAGCGCAAATTGACCTGCCTCATCTATCACCAAGTAGTCAACTTTATCTTCCTCCAGAATTTTCTCATTAGCCCAATGCCATGAAGTTCCAGCTACAAGATCACAATCTGCAAAAAAATTACTAGATGCAGAAGATGGATATTTAACTCCTAAGATTCTGTTTTCCTCAGAGACTTTATTACTGCTCGCTATCCTAACTACATTAGGATTTTGATGACCCTCCCCTATATTAAACAGCTCCATCGTTTCTCTTAACAAGTGATCAATCGCATACCAACTCTGTGCTGTGATCCCAACTCGTTTTTTCTCCACTGTTATCAAATGGTGTATCAAACGCGCCCCAGTCCACGTTTTACCGGTTCCAGGAGGTCCTTGTATAGCTAAATATGAATTTTCAAGACTTAAAACATCTTCTTTTAATTTTTCAAGTTTCGAATCAAAAGTTCCATGTGGTGAAGGTTTTTCTCGAGATAAAAGCGACATTGTTACATTATTAGATTTTGAATCTTTAATGAATCCCTCTGCTATCCGACACATAGTTTCAGGTTTAGGAGCGTCAATTACAGAATCTGCAGCGGTAACTGATCTAATTTCATGAGCCTCAAACTCATTGTCCAACTTCCACACAAAAGAAATTTCACCTCGAGTTTGATCAAACTTCTCAATTGTTAACCATTCGCATTCATCCTCGATCAAAAACATGACCCGCTTACCAGACTTGAACTTCGACACATCAGAAATCTGAGATGAAAACTTATATCTATAAGCCGGTATGTCAAGGATCTTGCCAGTCTTTCCTACCCTCTTTTCAAGACCGATAGGAACAAGTCCAGCTATTGTGGAAACATTTTTTTTCTGTTTAGTTTCTGTTACTTCAAGTCTAATTTTCTGATCCTGAAAACTTTTAAGACTTTCTTTCTTCCAGTAATCCAATAGGCAGTAAAGTAAAGATGATTTGACCTTAAAACCAGCATCGGTAGATTCTGAAATTTTTTCGGCGAGCTGGTCTTGTGCATCACGAATCCTGCGCCGCAGTATTTCTTTTTTTGAATCCTCAGCACCCTCTTCAAGAGGTTCTTCTTCTGGAGTGGGCAGTGACTCGCTAGGAAGAAATGAGCTCTCTCGACGTTTCCTCAGCAGCCATTCATGGAGTTCTTTTGTTGCGTCAACATCGTCTTTGTTGTAATACTCGATCGCTCGTAGGAACCCGTCCTTCTCGGAAATATTGTAAAGATCAGCGTTTGCATAGTATTCGTAGGCCAAAACTGCTCCAGATCCTCCGACAATCACTTCTTCTAGTTCGACAGATTTCTGTCCTTTTTTTGATTGACTAGGTTCATCCACACTGTTATCTCCGTCAGTCTCATTTGAATTACGCGAAAAACCAGCGAGTTTTTCCATTTTCTTCAAACTGTATGATTCCAACCCCGCTTGCAAACTGTTTCGGACTATCGCCAAAAGGTCCACAAAAACACCGTTGTCTATCAGTTCATCCAAGTTCCGTCTGTCTGCGACGTCACCTCCGAAGGCGTATTTGAATACATCCAGAATGTTAGGTGTAGGGTTCGAATCTTCGCTATCGATCAAATCAGCTAGTAGTACGCGCTCGGTGTGGTTGTAGTGGTATACGCGCATCTCTGGATTTTCTTTATGTCGTTCATAAAAGAAGTTGAGTAATTCACGTGCCTGAGATTTTTCTTCTTCCTTATCATGCGCCCAAAGGGCTTTATACTGCCACGAGTCTCCTTCTTTAACCAGATACCCAAAAAGAAAAATGAGGCCCTCTTCGATCTTCCAAAATGGGTGACCTTCAAAATCAAGGTAAATGTCATGATCATTCATTTCTGGAAGATGCAAGATGCAATCCCCTCTTTTCCAACTTTCCCTTCCGAGCATTTTCTCAGTCATCTCTTCTTGTGTGAAAAAATGGAAGCTTGGTTCTGCATACTTGGCCATGAACTGCAATCGGGCTTGTCTCCAAAGCTTGACAAGTTGTCGGGGATTGATACCTGGGAGTTCCCCATTCCATTTGGCACGAATACCTTTAATCTCCTGCTCCGGGATATTTTTAACTGTCGAATTGAAATCTTCCTCTAACTCTTCGCTCATACGAATTGTTGGCGGATTCTCAGCATCCTCTTGCCGGTCTGAATTGATTTCTCCGTCACCCTCATCAAGTAGTAAGCTTTCAAGTTTCTCATCGGGCATCAAAGCAAGTCCGCTCAATGTTTCGATACCTATTTCACTCAGATCTTCCCTATAGGATTTGTTGCACCCAGAAACAAACACAAGTGAATCATCACGCCTTAAATCCTTTTCACATTTATCCCAAAATTCGCAAATACCACAAAAAGAACATTTATCTGGTTTAGTAGGAATGCTCGATTCTGAATCCATCAGGTCACTTAATCGACTTTTTAGACGTTGCCAGTACCACCAGTAGTCAGCAACTTTAAATTGTTCCGGCGGTCCACCAGAACCAAGTGCAACATAAACCTGTCTTGGTCTTTTCTCAGTTATTGCCTCTACTGCTTCAGCATAAAAAAGAAGCTGTAACAAGTGACCACTTTTTGCTCCCTTTCGAGCGAGTTTAGAGTCAACTGGTTCATAAACTACTTCCCCTTCATACTCATTTTTCACTAAGAAGTCAGCAATTCCACGTATTCCGTCATGGATAAAAGGCATTTGAAAAATCACGTCATAACCGAGTTCCATTGGATTTCCTACACGTTCTACCCATGCTTGAAATGACTCTCCTTGTTCTTTACGTTGACCTTCAACCTCATAGACAGAGTCACCAAATTTTTCCTTATATTCAGCTAGACAATTCTGTTCATGTAAATCCCCCTTCTTACGCAACAAATCAGGAAAATTTTCAGGCGGTCCATCATTATTTGTTTCACTCGCAATTTGAACAAAATCACCTCTAAAAGCCTCGTTCTTTAATGTCAAATAATGACTACATTCCAACCATCCGGTAATTTTTGAAGGTGAGAGCAGAGGAGTTTCTTTTGCTGGGTTCATACTTAGAACTTACAACAAAGAAGTGACATTATGCCTCTTCCACCTTTAGTTGCTTGTCTCTGTAGAATCTGTACATGAGCGAGCATCCTCTTGTCTTGGCCGGTCAGTACGGTTCGCCTTACACGCTGAAAATGCGTGCTGTTCTGCGCTACCGACACATTCCGTTCCGTTGGGTTCTGCGTGACTCAAAATGGGATGATCTGCCTGCCGCTCCGGTTCCTATCATTCCTGTGATCGTCTACCCGAACTCTGACGGCAGCCACGGCGAAGCTACTGTCGATTCGTCACCTCAGATCACACGCCTCGAAAACGAATACTCGGATCGAAGTGTCATACCCGCTGATCCTGCTCTGGCGTTCATCGACGGTCTGATTGAGGATTTTGGCGATGAGTGGGTGACTAAAGCCATGTACCACTACCGGTGGACTTACGATGCTGATATCGATAAAGCCGGTCATCTGTTGCCGGTCTCACATGACCTGCAGATGAACAGCGATCAACTTCAGAAGAGCTACGATTTCATCACTTCGCGTCAGATCAGCCGTCGTGCTCTTGTGGGTTCCACTGAAGAGAACACTCCCATCATCGAGAGTTCCTATGAGCGTCTGTTAGATATTCTCACTCAGTTGTTCTCGAGTAACGATTTTCTTCTCGGCGACCGGCCAGGCAGAGGCGATTTTGGGATTTATGGTCAGCTCACACAGTTGGCGAAATGGGATCCGACGCCTATGGCTGTCGCTGCGACACGGGCTCCTAAGGTCATAAGCTGGGTTGACCGTGTCGATGACCTGTCGTGGTTGCCGGTCGAAGGCGACGAAGGTTGGGTGTCGTTCGATTCTGTACCGGATGCCACAGCTCGCCTGTTGTGCGAAATCGGTCAGACTTACGCTCCGTTCATGGTCGCCAACGCGCAGGCTTTGGTTTCGGGTGCCGATGAGGTTGTGTGCGCCGTTGAGGGCGGCACTTACCGTCAGGCTCCTTTCAAATATCAGGGCAAGTGCCTTCAGTGGCTTCGCGAGGACTACGCATCATTGGAAAGCGAAGCGAGAGGCAAAGTCGACGTCATGCTTGAGGGAACTGGTTGCGAGGTACTGTTCGACTCTGACACCCTGAACGAAGAGAATTAATCTTGCGTTTAACTGCCGCTGTTTTTCTGGTCGTATCGGCTCTGGTGTTTATACGACCTGACCCTGTGGAGGCGTGGAGTTCCGATGACCGCGCTGTTGCCGTATTCGGCAACGGGGGCGCCTCCGACAATCCACATGGCTATTCGGTGGTGGTCGACTCGTCGGGCAACATCTACACCACCGGTAGGTTCGGGAGCGGAGGTTCGGGAAATGAAACAGTCGACTTCGACCCGGGTCCAGGTACCGCCAACCTCACTCCGAACGGTCACTATGACGCGTTCGTGTCAAAGTTGGACTCGTCTGGGGACCTGGTGTGGGCTAAGAGTTTCGGCGGCGGCGAAACCGATGAGTCTCTTTCGGTGGCGGTCGATTCGTCGGGCAACGTATACACCACCGGGAGGTTCATGGCTACAGTCGACTTCGACCCGGGTGCGGGAACCGAGGAGTTAACATCAGTAGGTACTCACGACGTATTTGTGTCTAAGCTGGACTCGTCAGGCAACTACGTGTGGGCCAAGAACTTCGGCGCGGTCGCCGGTATGTTTTCATTCAATCGGGGTGAAGCGGTGGCGGTCGACTCTTCGGACAACGTCTACATCACCGGGTCTTTCATGGGTACGGTTGACTTCGACCCAGGTCCAGGCACCGCCAACCTCACCGCTCCCACCAACAGCAAAACATTCGTGTTGAAGTTGAACTCTTCCGGGAACCTGGTGTGGGTCAAACAGATCGGCGGTCAGACGGTTACTTCGATAGCGCTCGACTCGTCGGGCAACGTGTACACCACCGGAAAGTTCTCTGGGACGGCCGACTTCGACCCGGGTGCGGGAACCACCAACCTCACTCAGAACGGCGGCAACTACGACGCGTTCGTGTCAAAGTTGGACTCGTCCGGGGACCTGGTGTGGGCTAAGAGTTTCGGTAGCAGCGGGCCGTCGTCTCTCTATAGTAATTCGGTGGCGGTCGACTCGTCGGGCAACGTATACACCACCGGGCAACTCTGGAGCACGGCCGACTTCGACCCGGGTCCAGGAACCACCAACCTCACCTCTGTCTCCGGCACAGACGTGTTCGTGTCGAAGCTGGACTCATCCGGGGATCTGGTGTGGGCTGCAAACTTCGGCGGCGACGGCACGAGTGCAGAGCGCGGCACCTCGGTGACGGTCGACTCGTCGGGCAACGCCTACTTCACCGGGGAATTCACCGGTCCGGCTGACTTCGACCCGGGTGTGGGAACCACCACCCTCACCCCAACTCCTCCTGACAACGCCAGCGATTGCCCCTGCAACCGAGAAGTGTTCGTGTTGAAGTTGGGCTCCTCCGGAGACCTGGTGTGGGCCAAGAGCTTCGGCAACTGGAAAGGTGAGCAGGTCGAGTCCATAGCGGTCGACTCGTCGGGCAACGTGTACACCACCGGGATGAGCTTTGGGACAGTCGACTTCGACCCGGGTCCCGGTACCACCAACCTCGGGGATGACTACAGCAACGTGTTTGTGTCGAAGCTGGATTCCTCAGGAAACCTGGCGCCTGCGGTTGCAGCCACCCCCGGGACCCCCGGGTTCACGTTGTCGACAACCTCGGTGTCAGTGGCGGAATCTGGTACGACTGCCACATTCAGTGTCGTGCTTGACACACAACCGGCAGGCAATGTGGTCATTTACGCATTCTCCAGCGACCCCGGTGAAGCTCAGGTAGGTGCTCCTTTGACGTTCACATCTTCGAACTGGGCTACTCCTCAAAATTTCACGATCACAGGTCGTGACGATTCAATCGTTGATGGTGACCAGCAGGCGATCTTCACCGTGAAGATCGACGACGACCTGAGTCACGACAGTTACGACAACGTGGCAGATCAGACAGTGACATCCACCACCTCTGATAACGAATCACCAGTTGTGACGACAACACCAGTTGTAACGACAACACCAACGGCGACGACCACAACTACAACTACAACCATCCCGGCTGGTTCGCCTTCGGTGGTTTTGTCTGCGGCCGCTGTCGAAACTGACGCTTTCATCAGCTGGGTGCCTAATCCTGCTGATGGCGTGCAGTCACACGCTCTGGCTTGGCGTGACCCTTCTGGTAACTGGAGCATGCACAACTCCTATGACGGCACTGTTCTTAATGAAGACACCATTTTTGGTCTGTCCGACGGGGTTCATTCGTTCGAGATTCTCACCTCTTACGTCGACGGTAGTTTTGCAATGTCGAACACGGTGTCTATTACCGTTCCCACACCGCCGCCGTCTCCCACCCCTGAACCTGAAGTTGTAGAAGTAGGAGGCTTTGACTGTTCTACATACCCGTCTTTGATTCAAGTTATGGGCACTCCGGGGGTTGGAGATTCAGTGAAACAGCTCGATGTGAACACCGGCGAGTACTCCGAGATTTTCTCTATCTCTGCGAACCGAACCCCTAGGTATATAGGTCTGAACGCCATCGGCATCAACCCTGTTGATAGTGCCCTCTACGGGCTGATGCGGGTGCAGGGATTCGCATATCTGGTCCGTTTCGACGACGCCGATAATGTCGCTTTCGTCGCCCGGGTTCCCGGAATGAGCAACGCTGGTGACGTCGACGCTCAGGGAAGATTCGTATGGCCGCAACGGACGACTTCCGCCACCAACTTCTACGTCTTGGATAACGTAGCCGGAATGGACGGCTTCGCCGATCCCGGAGATGCAGCAGACCGTT
>Ga0208764_10002722_pt1 | contig 11021 bp, 10 predicted proteins | sample ETNtaG_18_FD_185762 | JGI IMG/M metagenome (GOLD analysis project Ga0208764, IMG submission 185762) | Marine microbial and viral communities from oxygen minimum zone, Eastern Pacific Ocean - ETNP201302SV91 (SPAdes) (version 2) | ecosystem: Environmental > Aquatic > Marine > Oceanic ... | reverse complement strand
TGCAGCACTTTCACTGTTAGACATGCCTAAGGACACCACATTACCACCTCTAGAATGTCTCTTTACAGTTGATGAAGAAACAGGGTTAACTGGAGCATTTGCTTTGAATGGTGAAATTATTAAAGGGAGAACAATGCTCAATTTAGACACTGAAGATTGGGGTGAAATTTGCATTGGATGTGCTGGTGGAGGTGATTCTAGCATAAACTTGCCAGTTGATGTTCAAAATGCCCCATCTGATTTTCTTTCTTTCCAATTATCTATAGAAGGACTTCAAGGTGGACATTCTGGAGTTGATATACATGAAGAACGTGGAAATGCAATTGTATTCTTATCTTCTATATTAGATGCCTTAAATCGTGATACTGACATTCGCATAGTATCTGTTGAAGGAGGTGACAAGCATAATGCAATACCTCGAGAAGCATTTTCTACGATTTTAGTTAGTCCAGAAGCAGTCTCAGATGCTCAAATTATAGTATCAAACAAGGAAAATGCATTCAAAAAAGAATTCGGTTCATTAGAAATAAATATGAAAATAATATTATCTGGAATGGAGAATTCTCCGAAAAATACATTAACTAAAACAAGTCAAACTAACTTGATAAATCTATTACGAACACTACCGCATGGTGTTTTGAAATATTCACATGACGTGAAAGGGCTAGTAGAAACATCTAATAACTTAGCATCTGTAAAAAAAGATAAAAATAACTATAATATTATTTGTTCAACAAGATCTTCAATTGCTGAAGCATTAGAGTTTCAACGAGAAAGAATTTCAATAATGGCTAATTCTTATGGAGCATCAATCGAACAAGAAGAACCATATCCTGGATGGACTCCAAATGTTAATTCCCCAATATTGGATACTACTACAAAAATTTATTCAGAAATGCTTGATGGAAAACCAAATATTTGTGCAATACATGCAGGCCTTGAATGTGGAGTTATTGGTGAGAAAGTAGATGGAATGGATATGATTTCATTTGGACCTACAATAAAGAGTCCACACTCACCTGACGAAAGAGTCGAAATTAGTTCAGTAGATAAATTCTGGAATCTTCTACTAAAAATATTAGAAGACTTATCTGCGAAGTGAAATGGTGATAACAAAACTAAGAAATAGCTTAAAACATGAATTACCAGGAATAAAATCTTGGAAGAGGATGTCTGTAAAGTCTGAAACTGGTGAGAGTATAGAAAGTGAAAGTTTAGAGAAATACGAACGTATTTTATCTAAAGTAAAATTGGACTCAATGAAAAAGGCAGCAGTACTATTAGCACTATTCAAGAAGAATAATGAATGGTACTTTCCTTTGATTAAAAGACCCATGCACGAAAGAAATCATCCAGGTCAAATTGCATTGCCTGGCGGTGCTAAAGAAAAAGATGAAGAAATAGAGTATACGGCAATTAGAGAGGCATTTGAAGAAGTTGGTATCGAGATAAAAAACCAAGACATTATGGGACAACTAACGCCATTACCTGTTCCTGTCTCAGGATATTTAATTTATCCTTTTATAGGACTTTTAGAGAAAGAACCTAAATGGATTTTGAACAAAGATGAAGTAGATGAATTAATAGTAACAAAAGTTTCTGACTTAATTGATGCAGACAATAATTATTCAGAAACATGGGAGTTGCACGGAAATAAAGTAGAAGTACCTCACTTCCGAATAAAAGATAATGCAATTTGGGGTGCTACAGCCTCAGTACTTAGTGAATTCATAGATTTAGTTCATTAATGAATTAATCGGTTCTACCAAAAAGGCTGAAAATAGATCTCCAAAAACAAAGGATACTATAAATGATAGAGTTAAAGGAATTATATATGGTATCTTAAAAGAAATCCAAGGATTTGTAACTCCTGCTTCTTCTAATTTATCCCATTCTTTATCAGAATCCAATTTGTGCTTAATAAAAGTCACTAAAACTACTTTTCCTCCCACAACCTGTTGCATTGGCCAAACAAAACTCTTACGAGCATCTACCAAAGACATTTTAGTTCCAAAAAACATTTGAAAGTAAGGACTATCAATATTTTTTTTAAATATATTATAACTTAAAAGCCCAATCGGAATTAACAAATAAAGTAAAAGTGAATTCATAAAAACAACAAAGGGATATGGGAAACCACGTGTTTCAAATGCAGTTAAAGCTTCACTATCTATTGATATCGTAAAAGGAACTACTAAACCAATCGTCATTATTGCTTTAACATCAGCTCCACCAATAGTTGGGCCAAAATAAAACCAAGCATACATTAATAGTATTAATACTGAAATTGACAATATATCTATTAGTCTATAATTATCTTCTTTCATCTCTTCAGGAGTAATAGTCACCATAAAATATATTGAAGAAATAACTGCTAAAAATTGGGTGAACCTCCACAGATATATTTGATTATTATCTAATACATATTCATCAACAAATGCATTAAAAAAAAGTACTATTGTTGCAAATAATAAAACCCAAATATGATAAGCTACATTATCCACTGAAAATTCATAAAACAATAGTAATGAAGCAAGACTACCTGAAATAAGCCAAACCTGATTGGGAACCCTTCTTGTTTTCAAATCTGTCCATGAACCATATAACAACATACTCAATCCGAGAAAAAAACGAAACCAATCAAGTATTTCCATTATTAGGTAATTAATAGGCCCTATTAATTTATCTACGTTCTCTTATTTATCATGAAATTTTTATGAAAACCTTATTTATATGTTAATATTGTATAGTTATTGTGGATTTAACTGAAAAATTTTTGCCCAATGAGAAGTTTCTCAAAAAATATGAAAACTTATCTGTAAACCGAAAAACTGGATATTCAATTGCAATTACTAATTTACGTGTCTTTATTTCTAACAAAAATGAAGTATGGGACATCTATTCTGATAAAATAGATTATCTTGGTAGATTATTTACTCCTATGTTTTCTTGGTGGTGGCAACTAATTTTTATTCCAATATCTTTAATGACTCTTGATGGAAGTAAATTAATTTCGGCTATCTTTATACTTTTGTCTATTGCAAGACAGCAAATACGAATTGAAACATTAACAATTGGTGTAAAATCTAAGAATTGGAATATTACAAAAGACAATGAAACTTTAGATCAAATATCTGAAGATATTAGATTAAATTCAGTAGTTGGAGTCATCAGGAAAGATGGAAAACAAATATTAGAAGCTGAGGATATTGGAAAGGCTCCAAAACTAAATATTGAACTAATTGGAGAAAATGAATCAAGACCCTTAGTATCTGCATGGAGTTTTGCAACAATGTCATTTCTATCTTATTATGCAAGCTCATTTGGTGCGGGCACTGGATTCTGGACTTTTTTTCTTGCAATAGTATCAATTGGATTTTTTATAATACACCGAGACAGAAAGAAAACTAATCAATTCAGAGGAGTTGATCCAAAACCGGGTCTGATATTACAAGGCTATCATTATATTCTGAATTATTTTAAAATTCCAATTATTAATACTAGATGGTCATTTACATTCTACCAAAGAAAAATATATGTTCGTGATTTAGGATATCAATTATGTTGTATATTCCTATTATTAGGATTATTCATAACATATGCTAATGAAAATATGGTTCCCCTACTTGCTGCAATTATAATAGGAATTCCAACCTATCTCATAGGAAGAACCCTCTCAGGGATACCACGCTCAAATAAAAGAATGGCATTAAGGAGTATTTCTGCAGTATTAATCGGTCTTTTAGTTGTCATACCTTGTCTATCACTAATACCAATGTATGATACTGCATCTGTTAAAGTACCAAAATCCTTTATTCAAGGAGATTCAGGAAATGGGTGGAAAAATATAATGAATGAATATGATGAGTATGGTCTTGGTTTAGCTTCAACAACTTTTTCACTTTATGTAGATGATGCAGAAGATAATGGAGGAAATAGTGATGGTTATCCTGGAATACTAATAGTAGTGGCCGTAAAAGTACCAATTGACATTGAGGAAAAAGATATGCTGTCTGAATTAGATAAACAATTTGAACGAATGGCAGTAGATCAAGAAGTAGAATTGGATTCTGAAATTGAAAAAGGTAGTCGAATCACAAGACAAGGCTATGAAACACAATATTCTATATTTAATGGTACTGCAAAAACAGATAGTATCGGATTTGAAGGGTATAATAGAACCATAACTGAGGGATCAAAAACACTTTACATTGGAGAAGTTTGGAAAGCTCCAGAATATAATCTAATTGTTGTTGCGATGGGGATTGCTATAATTTCTGAAGAAGAAATTAATGATCAAACCGGTATAGATCCAATCGATGACTTTATTTCAAATATTATTCCTGATAATCCAAATGATACTACCAACATGCAAAATTGGCTAGAACTACTTGATATAATTCCTGAAACTATATGCTATAATAATTAATCTTTATCTTCTTTAGAATCTAAAATTAGAGGGAAAGAAACAAACTCGCCTTCCCATTTAACTTCAGCTTCTTCATCTATCAAACCTTCATCAGATAGTTTTCCCATAACAATTTCAGCCATGTCTTTGGGAACTCTCATATATTGTCTTTTATCTTCACTCATATTTATCCAAATTCAATTCCTTGTGCTAATGGTAAATCATCAGACCAATTAAGTGTATTGGTCTGTCTACGCATATAAACTTTCCATGAATCTGATCCGGCTTCACGTCCACCGCCAGTATCTTTCTCTCCACCGAATGCACCTCCAATTTCAGCTCCACTAGTTCCAATATTAACATTAGCAATACCACAATCACTTCCTGCATGTGAAAGGAAATTTTCAACAGATTGCATATCTCTAGTGAATATAGATGATGATAAACCTTGATCTACAGAATTATGCATCGCTATTGCCTCTTCCAATGTATCAAATTCAAAAAGATATAAAATAGGTGCAAATGTTTCCTCTCTAGCAATTTTCATGTCACGGTTTGCACGTACTATAGTAGGTTCAACATAAAATCCAGGAGAATTTAGACTTTTTCCTCCATAAATAATCTCACCACCTTCTTCTTTAACTTTATCTAATGCATTATTAAAGTCACTAACTGCAGATTCGTCAACTAAAGGACCCATTAATGTCTTAGAATCTAAAGGATCTCCAATACTAACTTGAGAATATGAAACTACTAAACGCTCAATCATATCTGAAGCTATATCTTTGTGCAAAAATAAACGACGTGTTGAGGTACATCTTTGTCCTGCAGTTCCCACAGCGCCAAATACTACTCCGCGTAAAACTAGTTCAGGATCTGCATCAGGCATTGCAATAATTCCATTGTTCCCTCCTAATTCCAAAAGAGAGCGTGCAAGTCTTTGAGAGACTGCCCCTCCTATTTTACGTCCCATATTACATGAACCTGTAGCTGAAACCAATGGAACACGTCTGTCATGCACTAACATTTCTCCTACATCTCTACTAGAACCCACTAACAATGACATTATACCATTCCAACCCAATGGTTCTAAAACTTGATTTACAATTTTTTGAATAGCTATTGCCGTTAATGGTGTTTTAGAAGAAGGTTTCCAAACCATAACATCCCCACAGACTGCAGCTATCATAGCATTCCAAGCCCAAACAGCTCCTGGGAAATTAAAAGCTGTAATAATTCCTACGATACCTAATGGATGCCATTGCTCATACATACGATGATTAGGACGCTCAGAATGCATAGTTTTACCATAAAGTTGTCGACTAAGACCAACAGCATAATCGGCAATATCAATCATTTCTTGAACTTCACCTTCGCCTTCAGCTTGAATCTTACCCATTTCCCAAGCTATTAATTTTCCAAGCGCAACTTTATTTTTACGAAACTCATTAGCAAGAAGTCTTACGACCTCACCCCGTTTTGGGGCTGGTTCCATTCTCCATTTTTTAAAAGTAGCAGCTGTATCTTTCATTATATGCTCATAGTCTCCTGAATCACATTGATTAACTGTAGCAATCACACTTTCATCAGCTGGTGCAATAGATTGTAGCACACTACCAGAACCTAACCATTTTGTTGAAAATCCACCTAAATTAGCCTCTTGAATACCTAACTCTTGTAGGAAATCTAACTTACTCATAAATGCCTTATTTAGTGGCGAAATAAAGAGCTTAGCATGCACTGTTCATTTTTTAATTGGACCCTTTATAGTATACTATAATGCCTGACACAATAGTCGAACTTCAAGGATATGACAAGGACCAAATCGATATGATGGAAGAAAATTGTATAGTCGTTGATGATAAGGATAGTATTATCGGAAAAGACACAAAAGTAAATTGCCATTTAGGTGAAGGGAAATTACATCGGGCTTTTAGTGTTTTATTATTCAATAGTGAAAATAAATTATTAATTCAGAAAAGAGCTTCTGAAAAAATTACCTTTCCCTCGATATGGGCGAATAGCTGTTGCAGTCACCCTCTTTACTCAAATAACGAAGAAGAAGGAGTTATTGGTGCTCAAAAGGCTGCTAAAAGAAAATTATCACAAGAATTGGGAATAGATACTTCTTTAATCGGATTGAATGATTTAAAATATATTACAAAAATGCATTATCGTTCTAGAGCTGATGAAAAGTGGATTGAACATGAAATAGATTACATATTTGTTATAAAATGTGATGTAAATATTAATCCAAACACAAATGAAATTGAACAAACTAAATATGTAGATCAACATGAACTCCAATTACTTTTTGATGCCTCTAATAACAATAGTTTAAAAATTGGACCATGGTTTAGATTAATTAAAGAAAACTTTTTGAGTGACATTTGGGATGCTTTAGATAACCCTAGCAACATTGCTGATGATGAATTGCACTACATGGGAGATTGTAAATGAATTTAAAAGAAAAAATAGCTATTAGGGCAAAACCAATTGATAAAACTCTACAACACTATCTAAAAGTAAGAGAACCAACAAAATTATACGAAGCAAGTGCACACATTCCTTTAGCTGGAGGGAAACGCTTGAGGCCAGTTATGGCACTTATTACCTGTGATATGGTTGGAGGAGATTCTGAAAAAGCAATTTTATTTGCGACGGCATTAGAAACTATACACAATTTCACGTTAGTCCATGATGATGTAATGGATGATGATGATTTGAGGCATGGTGTTGCAGCATGTCATACAATTTATGGCCTATCTACGGCAATACTTGCTGGAGATACTTTATTCGCTTATGCATTTGAAATGATAACTGACAGTGATATTGATGATAACATAAAGGCTGATTTGGTGAAGGATGTAGCATATGTGGTAAGGAAAATTGCCGAAGGGCAGCAAATGGACATTAATTTTGAAGATGAAGAAACTGTAGATTCTAACAAATATTTAGAAATGATTCGCCTAAAAACTTCTATCCTTTTTGGTGCAGCTGCATATGGAGGCGCTCGTATCGGAGGAACTAACGAAAATGAAGCAAGGGAATTGGAAAAGATGGCCACTAACGTTGGTCTTGGATTTCAAATCTGGGATGATTATCTTGATGCAACAGCTTCCGAAGATGTTCTAGGAAAACCTTCTGGATCTGATATTAGACAAGGAAAAAGAACATTATTAGTAATTGAAGCTCTAAATAGAGCAAACTCTAAACAACGAAATCGATTATTAGAAATTCTTGATAATGAAAATAATGATGATGATATTATAGAAGCTGTGAAAATTATGACTGATTGTGGAGCACTAAAAGAATGCCATAAACAGGCAAATCAATATCTTGAAAATGCTCATGAAATACTACTAAAATATCCTAAAAGTGAAGCTAGAACTTTATTTGAAGAATTACTTGAATATATGGTTACTCGAGGGCATTAAGATATATGGCTGATTCAGAAAATTCTTGGAGTCCTAGCATAATTAACAAACAGTTACGTAAGAGATTAGAAACTCACGAATCTGCGAAAGTTACCAACTTAGATTCTCAGCCATGTATTGCAGTTAACATGCCTTCTGGAAAAAATCTAACTTTTGATGGAGATGCTGGAGATAATTTTGGAGGTATGAATAATGGTAGTAATATCGTTCTGAATGGAGATGCTGGGAGATTTGTTGGAAACGGAATGAATAAGGGTGAAATAATTATCAATGGCAATTGCAGAGAAGGTGTAGGACATTGCTTGTCTGGTGGCACTATTGTTATTCAAGGTTCAGCTGAGAATGAAGCTGCTTCATCTATGAAAGATGGAGACTTAATTGTCTCTGGAAATGTTAATGGAGATATTGGAACTTGTATGAGTGGAGGAAATCTAATTGTTTGCGGAGATGTTTTAGGAGATATTGGTAAAATTATGACTGGAGGAAAGATATTTATTGCAGGTAAATTTGATGTAAGTGATAACTTAAATGTTTCAAATATTTCTCCAAGTAACTGGAAATCTATACAAAAGACTCTACAAAACCATGGAGTAAATCCTAGTGGTCTAAATTTTAAATCAATAACTAGTAACTATAAAGGAAAAAAACCTCTGAAATTAAAACCAAACGAATATTCCATTTCAGACACACTAATGCTTACTCAAGCCGTACTAAGTAGAAGACCAAGAACGGTAGGAATGGACAAAATTAAAATGAGCTTATCAATAGGTAAAGACAAAAAAGAACCTTTGAACTTAACTATTCCATTACTATGGAATGGCGATAATGCTCCAGTTTATGCTGATTGGGGAATTAATCAAAAATCACCCCAAAATTTAGATTCAGCAAATATTGCCATAATTAACCTGAATCCTACTGAGATAAGTAGACGATTAGATATGCAAAGATCAACTGATTTAGCATTTGTAGTTGAATTAATTAGGCAAAGTACTGCAAAAAGAATACCTATTCTAGTAAAAATTAATGCAGGGGAAGTTGAGAATGACATAGAAATGATTTCTAAATCAGGAGCTGATGGAGTCATACTGGGTAGTAATAACATGCCATTAGAGGCTGCAATTACAGCGACAAGAAAAATTAAAAGTGATTTAGTGATTTTGGCTACTTGTAATTCATTAAATCCTAGATATATTACAAAAATAATATCTTTGGGAGCTACAGGTATGTTTTTAGAAAATAATTGTTCGAATAAAGATTTGAAAAATTTTGGAACTGAACTAGCAAGTACAGTTGGATCTTTAGGTGTTGGTAATCTGTCTGATTTAGGGCCTGAACATCTAAGAACTAATGATCAGAATACTGCAGCCATGACTGGAGTACCATTAGCAGGTTATGAATCAGTCTTACCTATGTGGAGACACTGAAAAATTAACCTTTCATCTGGGCTGAACGGATATAAGACCAAGTTGAAACAGAAGTCAAAATAGCTGAAATTATCATTTCTCTTTGGAAATCTTCCCAACTTATTGCAATAATAACTAATGATGCAAGACCAATAATACCTGCATAAAATTTTGCTTTATCTGGATCTTCTGTAAAAAATGAATGATCTCTACCAGACATAAAAAACCATATTGTAACATAAACCATCGCTGAAATTAAAAGTGCAGTTGATAAAGCACCTGATTTATTAGAAATTTCTTCTCCAGAACTTAGTATAGGAATATTCATCCCCTGCTGAATAACTAAAACAAGATAAACAACTAGAGTTCCGTAACCTGCACCTGCAATAAGGTATAACCAACCTCTAAGTGATTCTTCCTCTTTCCATCCGTGGCCATCACCCTCTCCATCCCAATTGGGTAAAGATTTGGATTTATCATCAGTAGATAATTCCTCATTTTCACGACGAATCTCATCACCTATATCTTCTTCTTCTATCTCTTGTCCAGGTAATGTTCCATCTATATCCAAACCATTCATTATTCTTCCTCTTTCAATGGAACAATGTTATGTCCCTTAAAATCAAATTCAACTGAACGTCTTACCAAACCTTTCAATGTAAGTGATGAAACTCCTAAATCTCTAGCTACATCATTTGCAAAAGTTCCTTCGGAACCAATTAATTCTACTATTTTAGCTTCTAATGATTTGAATTTCTTTTCGGTCATTAATACTACTGTCAGTAATTCTTGAGTTTCATCAAAAGTTAAGGATGTTGAAATCTGAAATGCATTGTAAAATGTACGATATCCTTTTTCAGGACGTCCAGTTTCACTATTTACTTCCCAGCGTGATTCTACTAACTTAAATTTTTCAAAGTAAGTTATTGCACCATAAGCTTCTTCACCATGTTTAGAAACTAAGTCACTAATCATAGTCCAACCTTCAGCTAAAGTTGTCAATACGTTTCTTCGACCTTCTGAATCAACTGCCCTAAAAAGTGCTACTAATTCAGCAGGGTCATTGATGAGTTTTACACGTTTCATTATTACTACTTCCCCCTATGCAAGTTTCCCTATAAAATAACCATATGCACTATTTTAAAGATCTATTTCTCCTTCAAGGCCACAATCTGAACATTCAATTTGTTGTGTTCCTGAAATTTTAGGAATATCCATTCTTGAAGAACACTCTGGGCATTCAATAGTCATAGTCTCAGTAACCACTCTTCTTTTCTTCACTCTTCTCTCTTTAACTGGTGAAGTCTGAGGGACTACAGCACCCATATATTCAGAACCTGACATTGATTCTGGCTTAGATGGGGGTAAATAACTGGTATCTTGGCTATTTCTATTCCAAATATATAGGCCTGCAACTGCACCTACTATTACAATTAAGAAAATACCAATTAAAACAGGTGTACTGGCTATTTCAGAAATTGAACCAAGACTACCACCTTCTGACGTAGATTCAGGTGTTACTGAAGTATCATCTATGATAGTCACAGAACATGTATCACTACTAGTCAACTCATTTTCATCAGTTACCCTTAGAACCACTAAGAAAAAATTAGAACCAATCGGTGTAGAATTATAAGTGTGTGTAGCAAATGAAGAACCAGTTAAATCTACAGAATCAATATCGCCATTTAAACCGTCAAAATCCCATTCATATTCTACTATTTTACCAGATTTTTTTATAGTATTGAATAATAATTCTTCACCAATTATTCC
>Ga0208764_10002719_pt1 | contig 11031 bp, 12 predicted proteins | sample ETNtaG_18_FD_185762 | JGI IMG/M metagenome (GOLD analysis project Ga0208764, IMG submission 185762) | Marine microbial and viral communities from oxygen minimum zone, Eastern Pacific Ocean - ETNP201302SV91 (SPAdes) (version 2) | ecosystem: Environmental > Aquatic > Marine > Oceanic ... | reverse complement strand
TTTCAGGATCATCAACATCAAAGCCATTCGGCTCTAAACTATCACCACTCCCCATGCATCCGCCCAAAGAAACGGTGGCCAGAAGTAAGGCCATCAATGGTGCACGCATGATTACACCTCGTGAGGGGGGTTCTCTTCAACACTTGCTCAAAGTGCGCCGAGTTCACCAGTCTTGGTAAGCAAGCCTGCAATCACAACGCTGACGATGCTCATCAACTTGATGAGAATGTTCAGAGATGGTCCGCTGGTATCCTTGAATGGGTCGCCAATGGTGTCACCGACAACGGCTGCATTGTGAGCATCATCGCCCTTTTCTGCACCTTCGATTTCACCTTGCTCAATCGCCTTCTTGGCGTTGTCCCATGCACCACCTGCGTTCGCCATGAACAAGGCCATGAGAACACCGGTTGCAGTTGCGCCTGCAAGTGTGCCACCAAGTGCGGCACTACCGAGTAATACACCAATGATCACTGGGCTGGAGACTGCAACAACACCTGGCATGATCATTTCGCGAAGGGCAGCCTTCGTTGAAATGTCCACACAGGTTGCACTGTCTGGCTCAACACCTTCTCGACCTTCGAGTAGGCCATCGATTTCTCTGAACTGACGGCGGATTTCGACAATCATTGCTTCAGCCGCACGACCCACTGACTTCATTGTCATGGCAGCCACGACGAAAGGAAGTGATGCACCGATTAGGAGTCCAATGACAACCATTGGCTCTGTTAGACTGAGATCCGCTGCCTCTAATCCTGCACTGGTCTTGAATGCCGCAAAGAGAGCAAGAGCTGTTAGAGCAGCACTGCCAATTGCGAAGCCTTTGCCGATGGCGGCTGTTGTATTGCCAATCGAATCAAGGCCATCTGTGATGTCACGAACATCCTTACCGAGGCCTGACATCTCTGCGATTCCACCTGCATTGTCTGCAACTGGACCGTATGCATCGACCGTCATGGTGACGCCCACTGTACCTAGCATACCCATGGCAGCCATTGCAATTCCGTAGAGACCTGCTTCTCCGCCACCCATAACGTGGTTGGCGCCAAAGATGGCAGATGCCATCAAAAGAACGGGTAGGAATACGGATTGCATACCAACAGCCAATCCAGCGATTGCATTTGTTGCACTGCCTGTCTTACTGGCCTCTCCAATGTAGGGGATGGCCTTGACCTTGATTCCGAATACATCCTCAATACCTGTGTAATATTCTGTTACAAGACCAATCAAAATGCCGACAACCGAACCAATGGCTACTGCCTGAATTACCGTGGTATCCAACGAAAGATAATCGAGAGCGTAATATCCACCACCGATAAACAACGCTGCACCGATGAAAGTTGTATTGCGTAGGGCTGCACCAGCATCCATGTTCTTCATTGCAGATATTGAGAATACTCCGATGATTGAAGCAATGTAACCAACAATAGCAAGAACGATTGGAATCATTAGATAATCATCGCCAAGACCTGTGCTTGCTGCTGCAATGACCATGGCCGCAATGATGCTACCTACGAAGGACTCGAAGATATCAGCACCCATTCCAGCAACATCGCCAACATTGTCTCCAACATTGTCTGCAATCACACCAGGGTTTCTTGGATCATCTTCAGGAATTCCAGCTTCGACTTTGCCCACAAGGTCAGCACCGACGTCAGCAGCCTTGGTGTAGATTCCACCACCTACACGCGCGAAGAGTGCAATGGATGAGGCACCCATACCAAATCCTGCAATATTCTCAACTGTCAAAAATTCTGTTTGTGTGAAGTAATACATCAGGGAAATACCTGCAAGACCAAGACCACCTACAGCGAGACCCATGACTGCCCCACCGTTGTATGCGGTTTCGAGGGCAGCGGCTTGTCCCCGCTTGGCGTGCTCGCCCTTGGGTACAGAACCTTCTGAAAGTTGTGACAATCCATCAGCGGCTGCTTGAGCAGTTCGACCGTTTGCACTGGTTGCTGAACGCATGCCTGAAAATCCAGCAGCGACACTGCACAATGCACCAATGATGAATGCGATCATGGTCTCCAAACCGAGTCCATTGGAATCACCACCTAAATACAGCAAAGCGGCGACAGCTACGATGAAGAATGACAGCATTTTGTATTCTGCATACAAGAATGCCATTGCGCCATCTTGAATTCGCTGTGTTATCTTCGCTACTGTTTCGTTTTTGATTTCGATTGAATCAACTTTTTTGTACAACATAAACGCGATCAGGAGTCCGAAAACACCCGCGCCCATACCAATCATACCGACTTCTGTTCCTTCCATGGTTACACCTCTGGTTGGCCGGCCGACCGGCGGCTCCCATATAATCTCAGGGGAACTAAATATGGCCCTATAGGGCCATTTCAAGGCATGCAAAGTTGCGCGAAGGCAGATAATAGCGCCCCGCCATCATGTTCGGACTCAAATGCGGCAAATTCAGCATCATCCATGTCTCCATCTGCATGTGCTTGCTCGATTACTGTTCGACTGGCTTCGGGATGAAATTGTACACCCCAAACGGGTTTCCCGGCCACACGCATACCTGCATTTTCACAATGCTTCGTAGATATAATTCGGCGAGTTCCAGGGGGCAAGCGGGTCACTTGATCTTGATGGGCGAACAACCCCATTTGAATCGGAGACAACAAAGTATCCATGCCGACCGAAAATAATGGAGATACTGCGTCTATTCGATCCTTTGATCGCTTGACTTCCCCGCCAAGAGTCTTGCACAATAATTGGTGACCAAAACAAATGCCGAGAACGGGGATATTTGCAGTGACTGCTTGTTGTAATACCTGAGCTGCATCATCCATCCAAGATTCCCACATGCTAATGTTGGCGCGAGAACCTGAGCAAATTACGGCGTCAGGCTTGAGTTCTTCAATCGAATCGGGGGTGTCAATTCGGCGATAGGTAATTCCATTGGATTCCCATTCGGATCTGTAAGCGTCACGATTTGCCAATTGTGGCGTCAGTAAAAGGCATTCAGCAGGTGCGAAAGGTGCCATAATTTCGGCATTTCCACCTTGTCCAAAAGCCGGTCTTTCAACCAAAAGATCGAGGAGAACAACGCGTGTCATGCCCGTCGTAAGGGGGAACGGGTTGAAAGGCCTCCGCCTCCTCCATCTCACCATGGTGGACGTTGACATACAGTTAATTCTGGAAAATGTCGGACCCGTTCAAGCAGTACTCGACGCCCACGACGGTGTGGTCAATGTGATTGATACAACGGATGGAATCATCATGATTGGATTGGAGGGGGGATGCACTGGGTGCAGTAGCACACCAATGACCGCCATGCAAATTTATTATGCGCTAATGAAGTTAGTCGAAGTCAATGATGTCGTTTTTGTCAATGGAGAATTACCTGAATACATGCGCGCATTCATCGATGATAAACTAAAATCCGAGGAGTGAATCCCTTGAGATGGGCGGTTTTCGCAGCCTGCGCCATATTGCTTCTCTCACCTTTGGCCTGTGCTGAGGATAGTGATGGGGACGGATATGACGACCCTACTGAGGGTTACACGGTTTGGGATGGAGCAGATGCTTACCCAAACAATCCAGATGTGCACGAACCTGTATTCTCAACTGGTTGCGACCCCCCCGTTGCAACCCTCGACTTGGGTGAACCAGTTACATTCACTTGTACAATTGGAAACGAAGGCCCAATTGGATTGAATGTGCTTATTGATGTCAAAGATGACGTTCATCTACGTGATCAATTCGACCCTGCGTATTATGATATCAACACGGGGGAAAATTTGGAATTGCAGGTCACATTATCGGGTTTATCCGAAGGGGTTGCAATGGCCAATCTACGGATCTTCGCGCGCGCCAATAGTACAGCAAGTCACACCATTGATTTGCCCATTGAAGTGACAGGGGATGAATGGGCGGGGATGAACAGTCACAGCGAAGGAACCAACCCCCCTGATATTTCGTTCATCAATCGTCTGCTGGATGATTTTTCAAAGTGGCTCACTGAACATACACCTTGGGAATTCAATAGCTCGAACGCAGGGCTCATCATACTCCTGGGGGGAGTTGGGTTGTTTGGAACGGTTCGGCTGTATCGAGCTCGCAATATTTGGCTTCGTAATATGGAGCAAAAAACAACCAGTGATCTGCGAACAGAAGAACGGTTTGATGCGATTCGGCGCGGTGGCAAACACGAACACCATATCGAGCCAACAATTCCGAGTAGCCCTGAAGTCATTATTCGTCGCAAAGATTAGTCACTCTTCTTCCGCGTCACGTTTTTCCTTCATAATCTGATGAGGATTCATCCCTTGTGAGATACTGCGACCTTTGATGTTAAGGCGCGCAAGGAAAGCGAAGGCAAGGCACAGGACTGCCAATGGTTTGGGCAAGTAACTCGAACCCCAAAGGCTGCCACCTGAAATGTCCAGACAAATCAGCGATATTGTTGCGGATAGGGAAAGAATCACCATCGCCCATTGTGCACGGTTCTCAGCCTCATCATTGCGTGAAAGTGTCGCGATCAAAACCCACAACAGCAGGGTAGACGCACACAACACTTGACTGAGTGTTTCAACCGAGTCCATGAGACATCCATGAGGAGGAGGCTCTTCAGCCTGTGCCAAGAGTCAAGAACGTCCGTGTCTCCTTGGACTTCATGGTGAACGTTGCGAATTGGAGTCTGCCTCGGCCTCGCCGTAATGGACCGCCATTCCACTCTAAGTCAAACGTGATTATGGTTCTAGAACAGGTGGGCGTACTGTTGGAACTGCAGGGGGCAAACCCCTTCCGAGTCCGTTCCTATCAGAATGCATCCCGCACCTTAGGCAGCCTCGAAGAAGACCTGTGGACCGTCACTTCTGAAGGTCGATTGACCGATGTCAAAGGCATCGGAAAAGGCATTGCTGGGTTGATTACTGAAGCATTAACCAAGGGTACATGGGGTGATATTGGCAATCTGTACACCAGCATCCCCGCTGGCTTAATCCAAATGTTGGCCATCCCTGGCCTTGGCCCAAAGAGAATCAAACAATTCCACGAAGAATTGGGTATTGAATCAATTGAACAATTGAAGATGGCTGGCGAAGATGGGCATCTCCGAGAACTAGATCGTATGGGCGAAAAATCAGAACAAAAAGTTCTGGATGGAATTGAATTACTAAAGCGGTTCTCGGGCCGCAGACGATTGGATGTTGGTTTACTGTATGGTGAGGCTTTGGAATCTAGAATATCATCGATGGATGGTGTTTCACGTGCACAATTGGCTGGTTCGACTCGACGCCGAAAAGAAACCATTGGAGATTTGGATATTGTCGCAGCTGTATTGCCTGAAGATGTTGAGGCGGTTGCCGAACAGATTGTGTCACTACCCGGCGTTGCTGATGTGAAAGGGGCTGGTTCATCGAAAGTAAGCATCATCTTGGGGACCGAATTCTTCTCTGACGAAGTCCTCAAATCGGGACTTGATGGAGGCGTCCTTGAAGCACTAGGGGGCGATGCCTACGAAGAAATGGCATCAAACACGACCATTGATGCACAGGTTCGCCTTGTCCCACCTCATGTCTTTGCCTACACACTGGCTTACTTTACCGGGTCCAAGGAACATAACGTTAGAATGAGGCAACGCGCACTTGATCGTGGATTAAGACTCAATGAATTTGGGTTATTTCCAGTCGATGCAGTCGGCGATTTAAAGGGCATGGATGCTGCCAAATTTTCCTTACCGGCTGAAAAGGAATCTGAGATTTATGACCACTTGGATTTACAATGGGTCCCACCTGAATTACGAGAGGATTCAGGCGAAATTGAATCCGCAGATTCTGGAAATCTACCCGTGTTGATGGAGGCCTCTATGCTAAAGGGAGCATTCCACAATCACACAACCGCCTCAGACGGCACGGCTACTCTCAGTCAAATGGCTGACGCCGCACAAGACCTCGGCTGGGAATTTTTGGGGATTGCTGATCATAGCCAAGTTCTGCAGGTTGCCAGTGGGCTCAGCCCTGATGAACTCATCACACAATCTGCTGAAGTTCGTGCATTGAATGAAAATTGGGCGGACAAAGATGTTGATTTCCGTTTGTTCCATGGAAATGAATGCGACATCCTTCCGGATGGGAGTCTCGACTATTCCGATGAAGAACGAAGTGTGCTCGACCATGTTGTCGGCAGTGTTCACCAATTACCCACATGGGTGAAACGAGATGAAGATGTGAACACTGAAGCACTCATCAATGCGATTGAAAATCCCTCATTTACGATTCTAGGTCACCCCACAGGGAGAATACTAGGTGGACGGGATGGATTTGCAGTTGACCTTCACGCAGTATTACGACGTATGGGCGAACTGAATGCAGAAGGGGAGCTCAAAGTGGTTGAAATCAATGCAAGCCCCTATCGGTTAGATCTTGATTGGAGATACTGTCGTTATGCAAAAGAACAGGGCGTGCCGATTTCAATCAACCCTGATGCACACAGTCCACAGGGACTGAAAGACGTCTGGTTTGGGGCCCAAATTGCCCGGAAGGGTTGGCTGGAGCAGACCGATATCCTCAACTGTCGTAGCGGCTCAGACTTGGAACAGTTACTCTGGTGATTGTATGCGTCCACAAATTGTTGCACTCATTTTGCGTATCGGGTTGTTGGCCGTTGGATGCTTCCTATTCATCTTCCTCTGGTTTGGAACAGGCGTTGAACGGTCACCCGTGGGACTGATGATTGGAATCACCATTGCCGCACTGTCTGGTTTATGGTGGGTAGAATTACAAATTCAAAAAGGTCTCAAAATCGCCAAGGGGGAGAAATAATGGGTGTTGGGAAGGCAATTACATTCGGATTATTCGCCATGTTCCCAGGTGCAATTCTATCGCTCATTGGATACATCCTAATCGGAAGTCCTGAGACGTGGCAGAACACCCAATACATCGCTTGTTATGGCCCATTCTTCGGAAGCATCGCCTTTGGTATTTGGCTCGGACTTCGGGGCGAAGTGGATGCGGAGTTGGAAACGTGAATCGGTCCGAAAAGGCACTGAGAATAGGATCGATACTGGATGAATTGTATCCCGAAACTCCCGTCCCCCTCAATCATTCAAGTGCCTACACGCTCCTCGTAGCAGTGATGCTTTCAGCACAAACCACTGACAAAAAAGTCAACCAAGTCACTCCCGCACTGTTTGCAAAAGCAAACACTCCTGAAAAAATGTCTACGCTTGAAGTCGAAGAAATTCAAATATTGATTCGTGAAATTGGATTGGCTCCCACAAAAGCCAAGAATTTACGAAAAATGGCTGAGCAAATCATAGAGGGGAATGGATTGAGGCCCGATTGGGAATACCTCGAAAGTTTGGCAGGTGTGGGGCACAAAACAGCCAGCGTTTTGATGGCACAATGGTACGGTATCCCCGCCTTCCCCGTAGACACTCACATCCACCGTTTGGCTGCACGTTGGGGCTTGTCCAAAGCGAAAAATGTCGAACAAACTGAACGGGATTTGAAAGGGTTATGGCCCGAAGAAACATGGAATACTCGGCACTTGCAAATTATCTTCTTCGGTAGAGAATACTGCCCTGCTAGAAACCATGATCTATCACAATGCACGATTTGCTCATGGTCCGCAACACAAAAGAGAATTCGCAATGAGATGCGAAGATGAGCAATGAACGTCTTCAAGGCGTGAGGGTCCTTCGATGCAGCATGGGCGATGTAGTCACACTGGAAGAAGGAGACAAGGCGCCTCTGTTTTCAGCAGAAGATGCTGAAGGTAATATCTGGAATTTAGATGACTTGATTTCAGAGGGGAAACGCGTAGTTTTGTACTTCTACCCAAAAGATTCCACACCCGGATGTACAACACAAGCTTGTGATTTCCGCGACAATATGGCGGCTTTAAATTCGGCTGATGTTTCAGTATTTGGTGTCTCAAAGGATAGTGCAAAATCACATGGTAATTTTACTCAAAAACAAAACCTGAATTTTCCTCTTTTACTCGATACGGAAGGGGCACTGTTAGAACAATACGGTGTGTGGCGAGAAAAGAAAAATTATGGCCGGACATACATGGGGATTTCACGTTCAACATTTGTAATCAAGACCGATGGAACATTGTCACTAGCCAAATATGGTGTCAAGGCGAAAGGCCATGTTGCTCGAATCCTAGCACATCTTGAATTGGAGTGAATCCCGTGACTTCAGGCGAAAAGATCGAACTGGCCAACGGTTCGATTGCTTGGGGCCCTTGCCACATTGGCAATGGTGCCCAAATTGGGTCGGATGTCAGCATTGGGTGCCTGGCACATGTTGGCCGAAATGTGGAAATCGGTGAAGGTGCAAGGGTTCAGGGTGGAGCCTATATCGCAGATGGAACACAAATCGGCGAAGGTGTCTTTATCGGACCGAATGCAACGATACTAAATGATCGATATCCACCATCTCTAGATCCAACAAAATGGCAATTCGTATCGATTGATGAAGGAGCAGTTATTGGCGGAGGTGCGACCATTCTGCCCGGATTACGTGTGGGTTCGCATGCAGTAATTGCGGCGGGTGCTGTACTCACGAAAGACATCCCTGCCGGTGAAGTGTGGAGCGGTAACCCTGCGAAATTTCACATGTTACGAAGTGAATACGAGGAGGCGCGACAATGAGCAAAGAGGCCGTTTGTAATTTCCTTAGACGAAGCGTCCTATATGCTGATTCTAGTATCAACCGAAAGAAAGACCGCGAAGAGGATGCGTCTGAAATAGCACGCTGGACGGCATATCGTGATTTCACAGCCTATGCTCTTACCGAAGTGGAAAGAGGAGAACTGGATGATTGGTTTGAGAGCGATGGGGAAGCCGAAAGGAAACGACCTACATTCCTTGGAGAACCCATGAATGATAATATTCGAAATGTCGATGTTGACAGCCTTGAACACCCAGAAAGGGCGGCTTGGTTATCCGCTTTGGTAGCGCCTCGACCAGTCTTATTGCTCTCAACAATCAGTGAAAATGGAGTTGAAAATCTCTGTCCTGTCACCAGTGTTTCCGTTTTATCAAATACTCCGCCCCTGCTTGGAATTTCTTTGAGTCAAGATCGTTCGGGTCGACCACGAGACACTCTTGTCAATCTGAAAAATGGTTCAAAAATAAGTGCAATGATTCTTCCCGGGACATGGGATTCATCCCTATTGGTCAACCAAACCGCTGAACCCATCTCTCCTGAAAGAAGTGAGTGGAGCGGCCTGGCTGAACCACTTGAATCACCCAATGGATTTCCACCATACCACCCCATTTCAGCTGCTGTCCTTGAATGTGAACTCGCTGAACTTCACCCATTGCCCGATGCTGTTGCAACTTTGGCAATCTTACGAATTCAGAACATCCTTCGCCCGGATATCGGATCCAAACGACAAATGCCCCCTGATGCCGAAACTTGGAGGCCCCTGTTGGCTCAATTCGGATTGGATCGCATCACCAGTGGACCTGATGGCGCATCATGGTCGTTTGAGGTCCGGAGTCATCGTGGCTAATCAAGAATTGAATTTCCACCCAATTCATGAGTTTCCGTATCGATTCTAGACCCTCTACCTGGAACAAGCAATAGACGGTTTGAGTCATCAAGTGCGAACACAGGTAGGCCCCCGTAATTGGCCATGTCTTGCACTTGCCTTGCTAGAGCACTGCGCTGACTATCCATGTGCGCTAAACTACTCAGATCAACAATACAGATGTCACCTTGCTGTAGACGGGTGGACATCGGTTCCAGAGGCAATCTGTGCATATCGTCTGGTTGTATGTATCGAAGACCTCGCCTTGGAAGGCCTCGTTGTGCAATGGCCCATTCCAACCACCGTTTTGAACCTAAATCGTGAAATTTGAGATTTTTAACAGACTTGCGGACCGTTTTACGAATTGGTTTTGGAATGTGAATTGGGTCGCCTTCCTCAACCACTTCCGCTGGTTCAACTTCATCGCGAATCAATTCATTCTCTGGCACTTGCGGCAAGCCGAACAAGTTGTACAAGCGACGCCGCATAGGCTCGGCTCAGAAGTCTAGGTCCAAGTCATCTTCGGCTGGAGCCGGGGATGAAAACGGATTTTCGACAATTGGCGTTGCAGCCGGTGCGGGTTGTGTAGCGGCTTGTTGTGACAGCCATTGTGCACCGTAGTGGTCCCATTGTTCCATGGTCCACCCTGGTGGCAAGCCTTCAGCAGGAACTGGAGGTGTTCCCGAACTAGCAACAGGTACGGGTTCAGGGGCAGGTTGACTTACAACTGCAGGTTGAACTGCAGGTGCCGCGAACATGTCTGATGGTGGAGCTGCCATTGGCGCCTCTTGTTCAACTTCCATGCCCACTGGAGAGATTTGATCCCACGGGTCGCCATCATTGCCTCCGCGCAGTGAAGTCCAAGCAAGAATTCCAAGAAGGCCGACCAAGACTAAACCAAGGATGATCACAATGGTAGAAACAAGACTACCTCCCCCACCTAAGAAGGAAAAGAATCCTTCATTACTTTCCATGACTGTGACTGTGAAATCCTTTGTGTCACTATCAATTTCATCGGAAACCATCAGACGGATTCCCCGTTCACCGGGTTTGTCGAATTCCACCCAAATTTCCATTCCAATTTCATCAATGTCATTGGTTGGATCTGTATCACCATCAGAATCGACAGATGTGTCCAAATCCCATCGATAGACCAAATTTGGTTGATCCGTCGGGGTGTCTGTAGATAGATTTCCAGACAGACCAAACATTTCACCTGCTTTTGGTGTGGATGTGCTTACCCAAATATCGGCTGTAGGTGCGCGATTGCGAACTGTAAAGTTCACAGTTTGTGATGAACGTGAGCCATCATCATCTGTAACATGGAAAATTGCAGGGTAGGTGCCGGCATCTGACCACATGTGGTTGGTGATGGAGGCACCAGTAATGTCGCAATCATCATCAGCACTGCCATCTTGATCTAAATTGATGAATGGGTCAAGGTCCCAACAAGCGACTAAACTATCCAAATCGCTGGCACTATCGCTGTATTCAGCAGTAAACATGACGGTTTGGTCTTCCCATAAT
>Ga0208764_10002714_pt1 | contig 11035 bp, 11 predicted proteins | sample ETNtaG_18_FD_185762 | JGI IMG/M metagenome (GOLD analysis project Ga0208764, IMG submission 185762) | Marine microbial and viral communities from oxygen minimum zone, Eastern Pacific Ocean - ETNP201302SV91 (SPAdes) (version 2) | ecosystem: Environmental > Aquatic > Marine > Oceanic ... | reverse complement strand
TACCAAAACCTCTTAACTCTACTCTTTCATCTCTTTTTAAAGATTCAATGATTTGATTTAAAAAAATGTTAAAAAATTTTTCTAAGTCTTTTTTTAAAAAATTTGGATAATTATCTGAGATTTGTTTTAGAAGCTTTGATTTAACAATCACTAATTATTTTTATTATTCCTTTGTTTTCTTTTTAAGCTTATCTGAAAGTGTAGAAAATGGAAGATTTTTTCCTGAAGCTTCTGATCCAAATTTTGAAACAGCTTCTTTATTCTGCAACTCTTCTAAAAGCTTAATACTTAAACTAACTTTTCTTTTATTAATATCTAATTCTGCTATAGCGGTATCAATTCTTTCCCCACCTACAAACCTAGATGGTCGAGCGTCAGCACTATTTACTGCAATTTGAGATTTCTTAATAGTGAAATTTATTCCACACCCTTCAGGGCTTACTACAAGACCTTTATTGTCTGAAGATATAACTTTAACGGTTATTATATCATTTTCTTTTTTGTCTTTAAACCAATCGAAAGGATCTTTTTGAATTTGTTTTAAACCTACTCTTATTTTTTGTTGATCTTTTTTAATTTCTAAAATCTTAACTTTTAATTTGTCACCTTTTTTGTATTTATTTAGTTCTTCTTCAGGATTTTCAGTGTAACTTAAATCGTTGCAATGAAGAAAACCATCAATATCAAAATGATTAAATTTTATATAGATTGCGTATTCATTTAAACTGCTAACAACACCTTCAATTTCACTTCCAACAGGGTATTTTTTTTCTAAAGATTCATAGGGATTTTCAATAGTTAATTTATGAGAAATTGCTACTCTTCTCTTTTCTTTATCTATTTCAGTTATAACACATTCAATTTCATCGCCTATTTTAAACATTTTTTTTGCTGAAGGATTTTTCTTTGCCCAACTTAATTCGCTTGAGTGCAGTAAAGTGCTTAGACCAGGTTCTAATTCGCAAAATGCACCAAAGTCCATCAATTTGACTACTTTTGCTTTGTATTTTTTATTTAGTTCATAGTTTGATATATGTTCAAATGGATCAGGAGAAAGTTGTTTTATAGAACATCCCACCTGGAGTTTTTCCATATCAACTGATATTACTAATAAGTCATGCTTTTCTCCAATATTAAATATTTCATCGGGGTGATTAACTCTAGAGTAACTTATTTCTTGTAAGTGAACTAACACATCTAATTCTGAATTTACGTCGAAAAAACATCCGAAAGAGCTATAACCTTTTACGACAGCATTTTTAATTACCATACCGATTTTATATTTTTCTACTATTTTTGCTTTATCACCTTTTTTATTATTATTAATGATTTGTCTTCTTGACACGCAGGCGTTACCTCTTACCTTATCAAGCTTTATTAAAGCAAATTTAAGTGGTTCATTTATTAGGTGAGAAACATCTTTTAATGGTTTGTCTGAAATTTGCGATCCAGGGCAAAACATTAAAGAACCTGTATCTAAATGTTCAACAATAACACCACCTTTACATTTAGAAGTAATTTTTCCTGTTACAGGTTCACTTTTTTCGAAAGCTTCAACTAGCTTGTCCCATCCTTTAATTTTTTGTGCTTTAGACGCAGATACTAAAACCTCGCCATTTTTATCTTCAATTCTTTCTAGCAATACTGGAATTTTTTCACCAACTTTTGCTTTATCATTCATTCCTATGCTTTTTAGCTCGTTTATATCGAGCACAGGTTCACTTTTTAATCCTTCTATAAAAAGAAAAGCAAATTTGTCTGTAATCTTGGTGATTTTACCTTCTATAATTTTACCTTCTACTAGATTTTTTGTTTTGGATAGTTGACCATTTAGTAATTTTTCAAATTCTTTTGACTCAGGTGTCTTAAGATCGTTATATATTTCCATTAATTTTTAATTTCCTATCCATAATTGCTTTTATTTTTTTAAAGCAACGTTTTCTACTAAGTTTAGTAGTATTAATCAACATTGAATCTTTTGTTTTTTTTAGCGGCCCATATTTTCTACTACGGTCAGATTTGTCCCTATTTTTAAGGCTTTTTAGGACCTCTCTAAAAGTAATTTTTTTTTTTAGATTTTTATATTCCCTGTATCTTCTTTTAGCGCGTGTTTTAAGGTTTGCCGTTATAAAAAACTTAAACATTGCGTCTCTAACCTGTACTGTAATTATGTCTCTTCCATCAAGTACCGAACCAGCATATTTGACCGGAGGAAAGTAGGCACATTTTTGTTGAAATTTATGAACTATTTCTCTAACTTTTTTATCTTTAGCAATAATTGATGCTGATATTGCAACATTATCTGATAATAAATTTTTAGCTCTAAGGTCTTTCATTTTGATTTTACTTATTTTTCTTTTTATTAGAGTGTATGAAAATTTTTTTTTATTTTTCAATCTAAGAAAACCAATATATCTATATATTTTTCCAGTATCTAAATAATACAGATTATAATGTTTTGCTATTAATTTTGATTGTGTGCCTGCACCAGCTGCGGCCGGGGAGTCAATTGCAACAGTTATAATTTTTTTTCCTTTTTTCAATTTATTTTTGCTCCTAAATTTTCTTTTAAAATATTAAAGAACGATGGAAAAGATGTTTTGATTGAATCTGGATCATAAATTTTCCATTTACCGCCCAGAGTCAAAGCTGCTATGGTACTTAGGGCCATAATTCTATGATCTTTAAAGTAATTTTTTATTTCAAATGTTTTTTTTAGTTTTAAATTTGGATTTCCATAAATTTTTATTGAATTATGAGTTAATTTAGTTTTGATTCCAATCATATTTAAAATTTTTGAACCTAATTTAAGTCTGGGGCTTTCTTTTTGATTTAGTTCAGACAAATCTTTAAAATAAGATATTCCCTTAGCTTTTGCGGCAACTAAAAATAAAATTAAAAATTCATCAATAGCACTAGTATTATATTTTTTTGGACAATTTATAGATTTAAAATATTTTTTAGATCTGACATGAATATCTGCAATTTTTTCACCTTTGTATTTTTTTTTATTTTTTAATACTATGTTAGCTCCCATTTTGTTCAAGATATTTATACACCCTGTTCTAGATGGATTTACATTTACATTTTTAATTATTAAAAATGATTTATCTGAAAGAAGTGTAAGTACAATAAAAAAAGCACTACTGCTAATATCTGATGGTATGTTATAATTAAAAGGATTAATTTTTTTTTCACCGCCAATTTCAATTAAATCTATTTTTTTTTTACTACTAACTAAAAAAGGAATTTTTAAAAATTTATATAAAATTTCAGTATGATTTCGTGATTTTAAAGCTTTAATTTTTGTTGTACCGGGAGCGTTCAATGCAGCTAGCATTACGCAGCTTTTTATTTGAGCACTTCCTTTTTTTTCAAAATATTTTATTGGCCTCACAAAATTGGTACCCTGTATATAAATTGGAAGTGTAAATTTACCTGCTGGATAAAAACTTGCACCAAATTCTTTTAATGGATTTATAACTCTTGAAAAATCTCTTCTTGATAAACTTTTATCTCCAATTAATTTTATTTTGTATGGGGATCTTATTAAAAGGGCTAATATTAATCTTCCAAAAGTTCCAGAATTTCCAGCATCAATGGTTAAATTTTTTTTATATCTAAAACCATTAATTCCAACGCCATCTATTTCGCAAAATTTTTTATTTAATTTAATTTTTACCCCAAGTTTTTTTAAACCTTTTAAAGCACTTAGTACGTCTTCAGATTTTAGTAAATTGTAGGCTTTTGATTTACCCAGAGCTTGAGAGGCCAGTAGTGCCCATCTAATGGATAAACTTTTATCGCCTGGAACTCTAATTTTTTTATTAAATGAGTTAATTTTTTTTTTTATTATTATATGCTTCGGCATTTAATATTTTAATTAAATTTAAAAAAATCACCAAAATATGCACTTCGAGCATTTTGATTTTTAATTAGCTGGGATGGAGTTCCTTGTGCAATAATTTTTGTATTAGACAAAATCATCGCACGATCTACAACTGACAGAAGCTCTCTAGCCTGATGTTCGCAAACTATTATGCACATTTGAGGTTTTTCGTTTTGTAATTTTACTAAAATTTCTTTTAACATTTGTATAGTAAGAACATCTAGAGCTGCAAAAATTTCATCACACAATAAAATTTTTGGATCACCAAGTAAAGCCATACAAATAACTAATTTTCTGCGTTGTCCACCAGATAAAAATTTTGCCTTCACTTCTCTAACATTGTCCAGTTCAAATTTTGCTATTAATTCATTTACTTTGCTGATTCTATTATTTTTATTATCAATTAATATTTCAGCGATAGCATTTAAATTTTCATTTACTGTTAAGTCATTAAAAAATCCACCATATTGAGGAACATACCCAACTTTAAATTTTCTAGTTCTTAAATAAATTGGATAGTCTGTTGCATCTCTTGATTCAAAAAATATTTTTCCATGGTCAGGTTTTATTAATCCAGTTAAAATATTGAATATTGTACTTTTTCCAGCTCCATTTGGTCCAAGTAGTCCTAAAATTTCACCTGGGTTAACTTTGAAACTTACATCATCTAAAATTTGTCTTTTTCCAAAAGATATTGAAATTTTATTAAATGATATTAGAGGAGTATTTTTTTTAAAACTTTTTATTCTAAATTTTTTAATAATTGCCATGTTATTTTATATAAAATATTTTAATTTTTTCTTTTTTATTTTTCATTGAAAGTTTAGAGTTTTTTGTAATTAAGTCAATTTCCAATCTATCAGCCATAAGTTTTGTTTGAAAGTTTTTATAAACAATATCTTGATAAAGTATTGCAATATTTTGATTGAATAAAAAATCTAAATATTCAGAACTTATTTTATGTTCACCATAATTAACTCTTATATTTTCATAAAAATTTGTATCGTAATTTTGACTATTATATTTTGCAAAACTTGAGTAAATAAAAATATCTTCAGATCCAATAATGGTAATTTTGGCTTTCACATTTTTTAGTAAGATTAAGTTTGTATCCTTACCTTGTATTTCTCCAAATTTTGCATTAATTTTATAGGTATTACCCATATTGTCTTTAGACAAATATTCAATATCTTTTATAATATTTGAGCTTTCCTCTATGGTCTTAGATATTTTTTTGCTCTCCGAAGTTTTTTTTCTAGCTTCTATTTTTTGATCAAAATATTTAAAAAAAATTATTAAAAAAATTAAAAAAATTAACAACAATAACGAAAATTGTACTGCAGTTTTTTTGTTCATTTACTGTATATTTGCACCAAGTATATTGTGAATATGAAGCAAACCAATAGTTTTTCTTTTGTTGTTATTTTTATGAATACATAAGCTGGTTATTTTTTTATCAGACATTATGGATAAACTTTTTGAAGCTAGTATATCTTTGTCAACACTAATTGGATTTTTAGTCATAACATTTTTTACTAATAATTTTTTCAAATTATTATTTTTTTGGGTTGACCTTCTAATTTGACCATCTGTTATAATTCCAGTTGTTAATTTTTTTTTATTTGTTGCAATTAATACACCAAGTTTTTTTTTTGTAATTATATTTAGTGCATTTTTCATGTTAGAATTTTCATTTATAAATGGTATACCTTTTTTTTTAATCATCAAATCTTCTGCTGTTTTCAACTGAGCCCCAAGAGATCCTCTGGGGTGAAGTTTTTTGAAATTTTTTTTATTAAATCCTTTTTTATTTAAAGCTGCAACGGCCAAGCAGTCTCCAATTGCTAAAGACTCCGTAGTACTACTTGTAGGAACAATACCAAGTCCAGCCTCTTTAACTTCGGGAATAAAAAGTTTTATATCTGAAGCTTTATATAATATGGAATTTTTTTTTGAAACTATACCTATTAAAGTTATTCTATTTCTATTTGCAAATTGAATTACAGGTTTTAGTTCTTGAGTTTCTCCAGAATTGCTAATTAAAATTAAAACATCTTTTTTTGATATGCTGCCAAGATCACCATGCGAACAATCATTAGCTGAAAGCGCAAAAGATGGACATCCCACTGAAGATAATGTTGCTGATATTTTTGATGCAATCAAATAACTTTTTCCTACACCACAAAGTATAATTTTTGATTGGCATTTAACTATTGCACTCACAGCCTGATCAAAAGAGCTATTTATAGAATTTTTTAATTTTTTTAAAGCTTCTATTTCAAGATCAATAACATTTTTTGCTATTTTTTTATAATTATTTTTTTTCATTAATTTTTTAATGTTCAAATATTGATGGTTTGAATCCTGATATTTCTAAATCAACCATAGAAGGTATAATCTGCATACATTTTTTAAAAAGTTCAATTCTTTTTTCTCTTATAAGCATTTTTGTTAGTTTGTCTCTTATTTCAAATAAATGCTCAGTGTCTGCAGCAGCATAACTGATTTGTTTAGAAGAAAGATTTGGATTTCCCCAGTCACTTTGTTGTTCTTTTTTTGATATATCTTTTCCACATAATTCTTTAACCAGATCCTTGTAGCCATGCATGTTTGACATAGTCCTAGCTAACTTTGACGCTACTTTAGTATCAAAAATATTTTTAGGCTCAACTTTTAAATGGTATTTTAACCACAATAAATCTTGTCTTGAATAATGCATAATAAATTCAATTGAAGGGTTTGACAAAACTTTTATTAAATTTGGAGCTTTATAGGTTTCTCTATTTAGTTTTATTAAATAGAATTTTTTAGATATTAAGCCTAACTGCACTAAAGTTAGAGGATCCCTACCAAGGGTTAAGCCTAGAGCTTCACAATCGACTCCAATAACTTTTTCGCTAGACAAATCAATTTCTGACGGTAGATCGTTGTCATAAATTTGTATGTTATTATTCATATTTAATTTATATATATAAAGACAAAAGAATAATGTCTATTTTTAGATTACAATGAAAAATGTTTTAATTTTTGGTGGTAGCGGTCAAATTGGCCTTTTTTTATGTAGGCGTCTTTCAAGGGATTTTACTTTAACCGTTGTAACACGAAATGCTCATCAAAAAGCTTATCGGTTGAAAACTCTAGCGAACGCTGGATATTTAACAATAGTTCAAGAAAGTATATTTGATGAAGATAAATTAAGAAATTTAATTAAAAAAGCACAGATTGTAATTAATCTTGTAGGAATATTGACCGAGTCTCGTGGAGGCAATTCTTTTGAAAATATTCATACTAATTTTCCCAATTTAATTTCTAAGCTATGCAATCAATACAAAACCGAACAATTTATCCATGTTAGCGCTTTAGGAATTGAAAAGGCTACTGATAGCAAATATGCTCGAAGCAAAATAAACGGTGAAAAAAAAATTAAAGAAAATTATTCTAGAGCCACCATTGTAAAACCATCATTAATATTTAGTGTGTCCGACTCTTTAACAACTAGATTCATGAAGTTATTAACTTTGTTGCCAATTTTTCCTCTTTACTACGAAGGAAAAACAAAGTTTGCTCCAATACATGCTTCAGATGTAGCTGAACTAATATTTTATTTAATATCAAACAAAATAACTTCTAGAAAAATAGAGGCAGTAGGGCCTGAGGTTTTCAGCTTTAAAGAAATAATTCAAATACTATTGAAGTGTATTGATAAAAAAAGAATTTTATTACCAATGCCTTTATTTCTTGCTAAACTTTCTGCTTTTTTTTTCCAATTATTTCCTAACCCATTAATAACACTTGATCAACTTAGATTGTTACGATATCCAAATATTAAATCGGAATCTGGAACAACAAATTTTGATATCGGTTGTCCAAGTAAGTTTTTTTTTGAAGATTCTGTTAAAAAATATAGCTTTAACTGGAGAGAAGGTGGGCAGTTTTCTATTATAGAAAATAATAAAAAATAAATTACTTATGATTAATTATTTTGTTTATATTGTTGTTATTTTAATACTTATTTTTGTAATATATTTGACGATAAAGGCTGCAAGGAGAGGACTTAACGCTAAAAAAAAAATAAAAATTTAACTAAATAAAATAATACTTAGATTGTATGTCTCTACATTAACAAGAGTTTTAAGAAGGAAAAAAAATATTTAAAATGTTAAATTAGGCAGATTTAATTTTTTTTTCTATAAATTTTGGTATTTCTTCATCTTTTTCATTTACGTCATCTTTTTTGCCTTTTGGCTGGAAGGCATAAAGTAAGTGAAGTTTGCAATATGAAAAATCTTTTAAAGATTTTCTTCCACAGAAGTAAAAAGAACTTTCATTTGGATGTCCAATTGGCCACTTGCATACACTTTCATCTAATTCTTCTAATTGTTTGGGGTTTTCAGGCTCAAAATCTTTTTCTATAATTAGAGACTTAAATTTATTTCTTCTGACTCTTTTTGAAAATTTACTATTTTTTTCATCCGATTTATCATTTTTTTGATTATTTGAAGAGCTTCTCGTTTTTATTTTTGCAGATAGATTCAGTCTGTGGGCTTTTCCAATAACTGCATTTCTACTAATGCCACCAATTATTTCAGCAATCTGGCTTGCCGTATTTCCCTTCCCCCACAATTCTTTTAATTTTGCAACTTTTTCTTCAGTCCAGCTCATTAATACTACATTTAGTGTTTTTGAGTTAATTTATCTCTATATAGAGTTGCTCACAATAAAATAAAAAAAACAAGTAAAATTTTTGTTTTATTAACAATATTTTAAAAAAGAATATATGAATTATTACCAATGGTTGAATTACAAAATAAATATAAAATTGGCGTAAGAAGATTTGGTATAATTAACTGGATAGGAGCAATTAATTTATATCTTAAAGAGGTAAATAGATTTTTTGTTGTTTGGGCCCAAACTCTTTTATCACCATTAATTTCAAGTCTACTGTTTCTTTCAGTTTTAACTTTGGCTCTTGGTAGTGACAGAGGTGAAGTTTTAGGTCATTCTTTTATTAATTTCTTAGCCCCAGGTTTAATTGTTATGAGTCTTATAGGACAATCATTTAGCCATTCAGTCAGTTCATTTATGATAGGTAAAATGCAGGGCAATATCGTAGATATGTTATATGCACCTCTATCAGCTTTAGAAGTATCATTTGCAATAATTTTGGCAGCAGTAACAAGAAGCTTAGTTATTGCAATTATATCTATAGCAGTTTTTTCAATGATAATTGATATTAGTTTTTATAGTATTTTTTTTATATTTATTTTTGGATTTTTAAGCTCTTTTATTTTAGGATCTTTGGGTTTTATAACTGGTCTATGGGCAGAAAAATATGACCATACTGCTACAATTACCAATTTTGTAATTACGCCCTTATCATTTCTTAGCGGAGTTTTTTATTCAATTGACAAACTTCCATTTTTTTTCAAAAATATAAGTCTTGTTAATCCATTTTTTTACATGATAGATGGGTTTAGATTTGGTTTTTTAGGAACTGCTGATGGATCTATTAAATTTGGATTAATTTATTTAACTATTATTTCAGTAGTAATATGGTTTGTGTCCTTTTATCTTTTTAAAAAAGGTTATAAAATAAAATCATAAAATAAAAAATGAGTGCTTTAGCCAAAAATTATAACAGAAGAAAAATTGCTTTTAAAAGAGGCAAAGGAAGTTTTCTTTTCTCTACTAATGGAAAAAAATATCTAGATTTTGTACAAGGTATAGCGGTTAATTCCTTAGGTCATGCTAATTCGTATTTAATTAGAGCAATAAATAATCAAGCCAAGAAAGTTTGGCACATTTCAAACGCATTTATTATTCAAGAAGGAGAAAAACTTGCTAAAAGACTTACCCAAAAAACTTTTGCTGACTATGTTATTTTTCAAAATTCTGGTACAGAAGCAACTGAAGCATCAATAAAAGTTGCAAGAAGATATTTTTATTCTATTGGCAAACCGAAAAAAAATATAATTCTTTGTATAAAAAATTCATTCCATGGGAGAACAATTGCCGCAATTAATGCTAGTGGAAGTAAAAAAATGCAAGAAGGTTTTGGTCCCAAAGTTAGTGGTTTTGATCACTTTAAATTTGGAAATTTAAATTCTTTAAAAAGATCTATAAAAAAAAATACTGCCGCAATTATGGTTGAAACCATTATGGGAGAAGGTGGAATTAAAGTTCATAGTAATATTTTTTTAAAAAAACTAAGAAAAATATGTAATCAAAAAAAAATATTGTTAATTTTAGATGAGGTTCAATGTGGAATTGGAAGAACTGGAAAGTTTTTTGCATTCGAGTATGCAAAAGTTAAACCAGATATAGTGCCAATTGCAAAAGGAATAGGAGGAGGATTTCCTCTTGGGGCTGTTTTAATGACGAAAAAAGTTGCCTCTGGAATGATTCCGGGCACTCATGGAACTACAAATGGTGGCAATCCACTAGCAATGAGTGTGGGTAACGCAGTGCTAGATCAAATTTTTAAAAAAAAATTTCTTAAAAATTTGCAAAAAGTATCCAAATATTTTCACAATGAATTAAATAAAATTAAAAATGACTATCCTAAATTAATTAAAGAAGTAAGAGGAGTAGGTTTATTAATTGGTTTGCAACTTTTTAATGATCCAACAAAATTTATTAAAAAACTTGAGGATAACAAATTACTTACGATAAGATCAGGAGAAAATACTATAAGAATTTTACCTCCTCTTAATGTGAAGAAATCAGAAATAACTATTGCGGTAAAAATTATTAGAAAAGTTTGTAAAAAATTTTAATTATAATGAAACATTTTATTAATTTAAAAGATATTACTAGCAATGAGTTAAAAAAAATAATTTTAGATGCAAAAAAGAGAAAGAGTAGAAGAAAAAATTTGAATACTCTCGATACCGACCAAGATTCACCTTTGAAAGGTAAATTGTTAATCCAAATGTTTGAGAAATCTAGTTTAAGAACGAGGTTAAGTTTTTATATTGCAATTAAACAACTTAATGGAGGAGCGCTTACCTTACGTCCCAACGAGCTTCATTTAAATAAAGGAGGGGAAAGTTTAGCTGATACAGCAAAAATTATATCTACTTTTGGAAATGCTTTTATGCTCAGAACAGACAGTGAAAAAAAATTAGATGTACTAAAAAAACATAT
>Ga0208764_10002713_pt1 | contig 11036 bp, 11 predicted proteins | sample ETNtaG_18_FD_185762 | JGI IMG/M metagenome (GOLD analysis project Ga0208764, IMG submission 185762) | Marine microbial and viral communities from oxygen minimum zone, Eastern Pacific Ocean - ETNP201302SV91 (SPAdes) (version 2) | ecosystem: Environmental > Aquatic > Marine > Oceanic ... | reverse complement strand
AACATTTCTTTACCGCGATTTTCAAAAGATAAACCAATATTCATTAATGGCTCTCTATTAACAACACTCATCATAAACCATAATGCTAAAAAACTTCCAACAACTTGAAAAGCTGTAAGAAAAAGCATCACTGGTGAATCAAAACTCATATTTTCAAACAAAGCTGTAGCCGCATTTGGGTCTGCATTCAAATCTACACCGTTCATTAGCATAACTAAAACGACTCCTACCGCACTAGTAAGACCCATGATTATCATCCATACAGGCATAAATAATATCGCTCTAAGCCATCCATTTTTAATTCTTGGTTCCATATTAATTCCCTTCTTTTTTTATATTAAATAAAGCTCTAATCATATCTCTTGCAACAATGAGAATTAGGCCAATTAACATCGCGCCAATAATTGCAATAATGATATTCTCTAGCATAACATTCATATTGGAATATAAATATAATTATTAGATAAACTATCTCTTAATCTATTATGAAAATTGTCTCTAGATCTTTTTTAAAAAATCGTACAATTTTAATCGTAAGAGTTAATGATGGGTCAAATTTCCCTTTTTCGATGGCATTGATTGTCTGTCTACTAACGCCTAAACGTTGCCCCAGATCTTTCTGACTAAGATTTTTTTCTCGTCTGAGTGTTGATAAATTATTTTTCAATTTTATATACCCTCTATCAACTTAAATACTTTCTGTAAAAATAAACCTGCCCTACTAAAGCTCCCACTAAAAAAAATAGGAAATTTAGAGGAAAGCAAACATCTTGATGTACAGCTTCTGCAATCACTCCTGCAAGCGATAAAGAGTGAAATATAATCCCTAAAACTATAAAACAGTATGCTCCAGTAGTCACTGAAAAATCGTGGAATTTCTTAAACATTTCATCTTGTGTACGATAAAATTTTAGCCAAAAAAATACTCCTATCAGCAAACAAACAATGCCTGCGATAGTCATTTCAGTTGCAGGAATTGGATCTCCGTAGCTATTTGATGTTGTTACAAACCCAGCTATTCCTGCGGCTATAAATAAAAAAATGCATGATATGAGATAATTCTTTTTATCTTCTTTCTCCATAGAAGAAAAGTCTAACCATAATCCGTTATGTGTAATTTTTGTCATAATTTTACCTTCATGTTTATAAAGTTTACTTATTACTCTTCTGTGTATCGAATACAATGCCTATCAGCTGCAATGGTTGCATACAAGTAATCATTGTCTCCTGCCTTTTTATATTTTATGGAACGTGTGGTTGGCTTATAGTATAGTTCTATAAAATCATATTGATTATTTGGATTACATGCCATGCATCCACATTCATTTAAACCTTCTCCGCTTGCATATTGAACTTTTCTATATCTCGTTTGACTTCCGTAGACACCTCCTATAATTTTATTATGAGAGATATTTTTTACAGCAATATATCCATTTACGGCACCTCCTCCACTATCACCAGAATCTTCTTCTTGATTGTATATGTTTACAACAATCTCTTCTGTTGCACCTGCATTCCCATTGACTAAATAACTATTATGATCGTTCGCAATTGCTTTGATAGAATATTGTCCATTATCCTCTAATTCTGTATCCCAACTATATGAATAATTTGCATAAGGAGATGTTAAGTTTCTCCAGCTAGCAACGCTAGTATATTCGCTAGATGTTGGTCCTTTTATGTAGATATCAACCTCTTCTACCTTATTGTTATCTTGAGCCATCACAGAAACTGTCTGACTCCCTTCTATAATTTCATTATGGCTTGGAGACATAAATGAAATGGTGGGTGGAGTCATATCTGCTATTGGCATTGATTGTGATTGCGAAGAAGAGCTATCTTCGCATGCAACAAAGAATAGCGTAGATATCAATAAGATTTTCATATTTTTCATTACTAAAATTCCTTTTCAATTATTATAAGTGTAAAGTAAACTTTACACTTATAAGTGTCAAGTATACTTTACATATTTATTAATTATTTAAAAAATGCTTAAGTTCTTTTACTGAAATAAAAGGAAAAAAAATGAAGAACATATACATCTTAACCATAACTGCTTTATTTCTAAGCGGTTGTAATAACGACTTTCAACCCGAAGAAATTGAAAATAGATTTAATATTTATATTAGCAAGTTATCAAATGAGGAAATTGAGGATAATCTATCTAAGGGGTTAAAACCAATTGCTATCAAGGACAATATTGATGTAAAAGGATTTGCAAATACCGCAGGCTCATTAGCACTTAAAGACAATTACCCTTCTAATAATGCCTTTCTTATTCAACAGCTCGTAGACAATGGATATTTTGTCATTGGAAAAACAAATTTGTCTGAATGGGCTAATTTTCGATCCTCCTCTTCTACGAGTGGTTGGTCAAGCATGGGTGGTCAAACAATTAATCCTTATGGAGTAATGCGCACCCCTTGTGGTTCTAGTTCTGGCTCAGGTGTCGTGGTTGCAACTGGGTTGATTGATGTTGCAATTGGAACAGAAACAAATGGATCAGTAAGTTGCCCTTCTTCTGTCAATGGTATTGTAGGAATTAAACCTACTGTAGGTCTTGTTAGCCGATCCGGTATTATCCCTATTTCACATACACAAGATACTGCAGGTCCTATGGCAAGCTCTGTAGAAAAAGCAGCTAAAATATTAGAAATTATTGCAGGTAAAGATATGAATGACCCTGCGACACTAAATATTCCTGAAAATTTCAATTTTGACTTTACATCTGATTTAAATAAAGGATCATTAAAGGGGAAAAAATTTGGACTACTTCCTACAGGATCAACCGATAAAGATGGAGAAAAAGCACTTCAAAAAATAAGAATGTTACTTGAAAACTCTGGTGCTATTGTGGTTGACGTAGAAGATGAAAGACAGTATCCCGGAGAAGCAGAATTGTTGGTCTTGATGTATGAATTCAAAGAGAATCTTGAAAAATATTTAGCTACTTCCAATTCTCCATATAAAACTCTTTCAGAGCTCATTAAATTTAACGATGCTAACAAAGAAGAAGTGTTGAAGTACTTTGATCAAAGTATTTTTGTTGATAGCGACAAAACTAGCTCTCAAAAAGAAGAATATCTTATTGCGTTAGATCAAATAATGAATACTAGAAATGATATTGACAAATTACTTGAAGAAAACAATGTTGATGCGTTAGTTGGTTTATCTTGGAGCCCTGCTTGGGCAATCAACCACGATGGTGGCGATGACGAGGCAATTGCAGCATATAGATTCTGGGTAAATGGTAGTTATGCTGCTATGGCAGGATATCCCCATGTTACCGTTCCTCTAGATTATATTGACGGTCTTCCTATTGGAATGTCGTTTATTGGAACAGCATGGTCTGATAAAGAGTTAATAGAATATGCACACTCTTTTGAACAGTTAAATAATTTTAACCCAATACCAGCACTGTAATATGAAACCAGTAATCAGTCGCCGAAAATTTGTTAAAACAACCACAATGGCTGGGGTTGCCGCATCTATCGGACCAACTATTCTGTTTGGCAGTCCTTCTCAAAGACTACAAGTAGGGATAATTGGTACAGGATTTCGTGGTCAATGGGTTTCACAGCTTTTATTGAACCGTCCCGATGTAGATATTCCTGTAATCTGTGATATTGATGATATTATGATTGAAAGAGTTTTAAAGATCTTTGAAAAAGCTAATCGTCCTTTGCCAAAAATATACAAAAATGGTCCAGAAGATTTTCGAAATATGGTTGCAAACGAAGACTTGGATGGGGTATATATTGCTACCCCATGGGAATGGCACCATCCTATGGCTGTTGCCGCCATGAAAAATAATATTCATGTAGGCACAGAGGTTCCAGCAGCTCTTACCGTTAAAGAGTGTTGGGATTTGGTTAATATATCTGAAAGAACCGGCAAACTGTGTATGATTATGGAAAACGTAAACTATCGAAGAGACGTTATGGCAGTTCTCAATATGGTTCGTCAAGGACTATTTGGAGAGTTGCTTCATTGTCAAGGCGGATATCAGCACGATTTACGACATGTGAAATTTAATGATGGTGTTGGTGCCTATGGTGGTGGTGTAGAATTTGGTGATAAAGGTTTTTCAGAAGCACGATGGAGAACACAACATTCTGTAGATCGTAACGCTGATCTTTACCCTACGCACGGACTAGGGCCTGTAAGTAGCATGTTAGATATTAATCGTGGTAACAGAATGCTTTCTCTCACCTCTACAGCAACCCAATCCCGAGGACTTCATAAATATATTGTAGATTTGGGAGGAGAAAATCATCCCAATGCAAAAATAGATTTTAAGTTAGGTGACATAGTTACAACAGTTATTAAGTGCGCCAAAGGACAAACAATTGTACTAAGCCACGATACAAACTCACCTAGACCATATTCTTTAAATTTTCGCGTTCAAGGTACTCAGGGACTATGGATGAAAGATAACCGTTCTATTTATATAGAAGGCACAAGCCCAAACGAACACCAATGGGAATCAGATGAAGAGTATTTAAAAAAATATGATCACCCTCTTTGGAAAAAATTTGAAGATCAAGCCGCTGGCTCAGGTCATGGAGGCATGGATTTCTTTATTGTGCGCGCATTTGTAGAAGCACTAAAAGATAACCAAACACCGGTAATTGATGTCTATGATGCTGTAAGTATGAGCGTCATAGTTCCTTTGTCAGAAAAATCCATTAAACTAAATAGTGCTTCAGTGAAAATTCCTGATTTTACACGAGGAAAATGGAAAACAAATCCACCTATTTTTGGTTTAAATGAAAGTTATTAAATGATTTTATCTCCATTGGATTGGGCTATTGTTGCCGCCTATTTACTATTTTCGCTTATTGTAGGTGTTTGGGCCTCAAAACAAGCCGGCCATGATAGAAAATCATTTTTTCTAGCTGGTAGAAATATGCCTTGGTGGCTTTTGGGTGTTAGCATGGTAGCAACTACATTTTCTACAGACACACCCAACCTAGTAACAGATCTGGTCCGCAGAAATGGTGTAGCAGGAAATTGGACCTGGTGGGCATTTTTGTTGACAGGTATGCTAACAGTTTTTGTATATGCCAAGCTTTGGCGACGCTCTGGCGTGCTCACTGATATTGAATTTTATGAACTTCGTTATAGTGGAAAAGCTGCAACTTTTCTACGAGGATTTCGTGCTTTATATTTAGGATTAGTTTTTAATGTTTTGATGATGGGTGCCGTAAGTTTAGCGGCTGTAAAGTTTGGTGAAATTGTGTTAGGTCTCCCTGGATGGATAACGCTTTGTATCGCTTGCTCCGTTACATTAATATATTCGACATTAGGAGGGCTTAAAGCTGTTATTATTACAGACTTTGTTCAATTTACTATAGCTATGATTGGTTCAATTTGGGGGATGCTTTATATTGTTAGATTGCCAGAAATTGGAGGGTTATCCACGCTAATCTCGCATCCAAACGTAATTGACAAAATTCCATTAATCCCTGATTTATCTGATCCAAACTTATGGGTTCCATTGTTATTGATTCCTTTATCAGTGCAATGGTGGGCCAGCTATTATCCTGGTGCGGAACCTGGCGGTGGTGGATATATTGCTCAACGTATGTTCTCTGCTAAAGACGAATCCAATGCTGTTAAAGCTACTTTTTTATTCAATGTAGCTCATTATGCTTTGCGCCCGTGGCCATGGATTCTCATAGCCTTGTCATCTCTTATTATTTTTCCAGAACTAACTGATATCCAAACTGCATTTCCTACTCTTTCCAGCGATAAACTTGGTCATGATGTGGCTTACCCTGCTATGCTTACTTTGTTGCCGCCAGGGCTTTTAGGGTTGGTTGTTGCATCGCTTATTGCTGCTTTTATGAGCACCATGTCTACCCAATTGAATTTAGGTGCCAGCTACTTGGTAAATGATTTTTATCATCGGTTTATTAATCCTGATGCGTCAGAAAAACAATTAGTCTTAACTGGAAGATTGTTTACGGTAATCTCTGTCTTTTTAGGTGGCGGATTAGGTCTGTTGCTCACCAGTGCCGGACAAGCATTTACGCTATTACTTATGGTAGGTGCTGGTACGGGTCTCATTTATATCTTGCGGTGGTTTTGGTGGCGAATTAACGCCTACACTGAAATCGTTGCAATGGTTAGTTCGATTGTTATTGCAGGATATTTTAATTTTGCTAATACAGGACTAGAAGATTGGCAAAAAATTACTATTGGTGCAGCGCTTACTACTGTTGTTTGGCTGCTTGCAACCTATCTTACGCCACCAGACAATGAAGAAACATTGCGAAACTTTGTAAAAAAAGTTAATCCGGGTGGCCCTGGATGGGCAAAATATACCGATGAAACTCCAGAGGAACCTTGGCCAGTTCCAAACGGAATCCTTTGCATGGTATTGGGTTGTATAGCCACTTATAGCTTCCTTTTAGGAGTCGGCCAATTAATTTATGGACAAATAGAATCGGGAATCCTAATTTGTAGTTTAGGGATCATTTCATCTTTCGGCCTATTTAAATTATGGAAATAACTACTCCAGGACGTATTTGTCTTTTCGGTGAACACTCCGATTATTTGGGGTTGCCCATTATTGCAATGGCCATCTCTTTGCGCGCCAAAATTTCAGGACACAAAAGAACCGACAATCAAGTTATCATTCATAAACCCGACATCAATGAAACAGAAAGATTTTCTATCGAGGATTTACATTATACTAAATCCCGCGACTATTTCAAAAGTTGTATTAAAACATGTCAAAATGAAGGGCTTATTTTTTCATCTGGTTTTGAATGTGAAGTGAGTAGCCAAATACCTATTCGTGCAGGCGCTAGCAGCTCGTCTGCCATTAATGTAAGTTGGATTCATTTTTTGTCTAAAATGGCTGATAATCCTATTGAATGGACACAAGAAAAAATTGGGGAATTAACGTATCAAGCAGAATCAACCGAATTCAATGAGCCAGGCGGTATGATGGATCAATATACAACTGCTATGGGTCACATTATACATTTGGAGTCAGAACCAAATATATCCATCCAGTCATTAAACCCAAAATTAGGTTCATTTGTGTTGGGAGATTCAGACCAACCGAAAGACACAATGGGAATTTTAAAACGCCTAAATGATTCGCGGGTAGAAATACTAAATATATTACGAATCAAAAACCCAAAAATTAATATCCATACGATGAATAGCGATATTAATCTTTCTGACTTAAATAATGAACAAAGAAAGATGTACAAAGGGACAGTTGAAAATAGAGACTTGCTGAAAAAAGCATTAGTAGAGCTAAAAAACAATAAGCCAAACTATGAATTAATTGGTACCCTTCTTACCGAACTTCATGTGGTGCTAAGAGATATATTTGATATAAGTACTCCTAAAATTGAATCAATGCTTGATGCAGCAATGAATGCAGGCGCTTTGGGAGGAAAAATTACTGGATCAGGTGGTGGTGGTTGTATGTTTGCTTACGCGCCAGACCATCCAGAGAAAGTTGCTGAAGCCATCGAAAAAGTAGGAGGAAAAGCATATATTGTTTACTCAGATGATGGCACAAAATTTCTTTAGTTTTTTTATCAATGAGTTGCGGAGAGAGAGGGATTCGAACCCTCGATACGATTACTCGTATAACACCTTAGCAGGGTGCCGCTTTCAACCACTCAGCCACCTCTCCAATGTTCGGTAATTTATATACTACTGGACAAAAAAGATACTAGTCTATCTTTTAAATTATCAAGTCCAGAGTTACTTACAGATGAAATATCAATATATTCTTCAGAAAAACCATTCCATTGATCCAATTCTTCTGGATTTTTTATTGTGTCTAGCTTCGTACGAACTACCAAAGTTGGCTTATCCATAAGGGTCTCATTAAATGAGTGTAATTCTTTTTTTAATTTATTAAATGTTCCTTGCGGATCTGGCTCCAAAATATCAATTAGAAATAGCAAAATTCTATTGCGTTCTATATGTTTTAAAAACTGGTGCCCTAACCCTTTTCCTTCACTTGCTCCCTCTATAAGTCCTGGAATATCAGCCATAACAAATGATTGGTATTCTCCATATTTTACAATCCCTAAATGTGGTTGTAATGTTGTAAAAGGATAATCTGCAATCTTTGGTTTTGCAGTGGTCATTACGGACAATAGAGTCGATTTTCCAGCATTAGGTAATCCAACTAATCCAATATCAGCCAACACCTTTAATTCTAATTCAACTTGCAACTTTTCTCCCGATAAACCTTCCTGAGCAAATCTAGGGGTTTGCTGCGTAGCAGACTTAAAGTGATAATTCCCTTTTCCGCCAATACCGCCTTTACAAACAATATGATCCTTATTTTCTTCTATGAGATCAACAACAACGTTGTCTGTATTTATATCTTTAATAACTGTACCGCAAGGCACTTGAATCACAAGATCTTCTCCTGACTTCCCTGTGCGCTTGTTTGCTCCTCCAGATTTACCATTTTCAGCCTTATATAGACGACGATATCGAATATCTTGAAGGGTATGTAAGTTAGGATTGGTTAAAAAGACAATATTACCGCCTCTTCCACCATCGCCACCACTAGGACCGCCTTTATCTATGTATTTTTCTCGATGAAAAGCAACGACGCCTGTGCCGCCGTTTCCGGCCTGCAATTTTATTTTTGCATAATCGATAAACATAAGAACACCTTAGAAATTGCTAATAATTTCGTCACCAAATTCTGAACACTTTAATAATGTTGCTCCATCCATTAAACGTTCAAAATCATATGTGACTCTCTTGCTATAAATTGCTGTTTCTAATCCTTTTTCAACAAGAGTAGCTGCTGCTTCCCATCCAATATGTTGCAACATCATTACACCAGACAGAATTACTGATGATGGATTCACCTTATCTAATCCGGCATATTTTGGGGCAGTTCCATGGGTTGCCTCAAAAATAGCATGGCCAGAACTGTAATTAATATTTGCTCCAGGTGAAATTCCTATACCACCAACAGCAGCTGCGGCAGAATCTGACAGGTAATCACCGTTTAAATTCATGGTAGCTATTACATCATACTCGTCAGGTCTTAATAGAATCTGCTGAAGAAATGCATCTGCAATAACATCTTTAATAATAATTTTTCCTTCAGATTCAGCTTTCGCTTGAGCAGCATTAGCTGCAGCAGTATCTTTCTCTTCTTTAATTCTATCATATTCCATCCATGTGAAGACTTTGTCCGCATAATGAGCTTCGGCATGTTCATAGGTCCATCTTTTGAAAAATCCTTCTGTAAATTTCATAATATTACCTTTATGCACGATAGTTACTGATCTTCTCTTGTTTTTGATAGCATATTGTAGCGCAGAATCAAATAATCTTAATGACCCTTCTTTAGAAATTGGTTTAATCCCAATAGAGCTTGAATCTGGAAATCTAATCTTATGCCCTTCACCTAGATCATTTAATAATGCAATAATTTGCTTTGATCCATCCGAATCATTTGGAAATTCTATTCCAGCATATACATCCTCTGTATTTTCTCTGAATAAAACAAAATCTACTCTATGAGGGTCTACAATAGCCGCAGGAGCGCCTTTAAACCATCGCACAGGACGTACACAGGCATAGAGATCTAATTCTTTCCTCAAGGTCACATTTAATGAGCGCATTCCACCTCCAACAGGTGTGGTAAGCGGCCCTTTGATTCCTATATAATGAGATCGAAGCGTATCTAGCGTTTCAGATGGAAGCCATTCTCCAGTCTGATTAAATGCTTTTTCTCCACATAAAACTTCTAACCATTCAATCTTTTTTGAACCGCCATAAGCATGCTCAACAGCAGCATCAATCACTTTTTGGGTAGCGCTCCAAATATCTGGGCCAATTCCATCACCTTCTATGAATGGAATAATTGGATTATCGCTTACAATTAATTTGCTATCTTTATATGTTATTTTATCAGCCATTTCTTTCTTTCATTTTTTTAATCAATTTTTCTTCAATACTGTTCGGTACAAATTTGGATAAGTCTGAGCTATATTTTGCTAATTCTCTTATAATCGTAGAGTTTAAATGAAGAAATTTTTCATTTGAGACCATTAAGATTGTAGAAATGTCCGCATTAATACCATGATTTACCATAGCCATCTGAAATTCAGATTCAAAATCACTCACATGTCTTAACCCTCGAATAATAGCAACGGCATCATTATCTTTTGCAAAATTTATTACTAAATTTTTTGGATTAGAGTGGACATAAACATTGTCAATATCATTAGTACATTCTTCTGCCATTTCCATTCTTTCTTTATGTGAAAATAAAGGATTTTTGTACAAATTATCTGATATGCAAATATGCACTTCATCGAAAAGCTTTGCTGCTCTTTTTGTTATGTCAATATGCCCATAATGTAGTGGGTCAAAAGTGCCTGGATATATTACTTTTTTCATGCTTCCCAATATAGTAGTTGTGTGTCCCCAAATTTACTACTTTTATGATATCCTGCAAGTGATTCATTTTTACTACATTCTAACACAAAAACTCCTCCAGGATTTAATTGTTTACATGCTAAATTAACAAGCAAAGGTAAGTTAGCTAGCCCATATGGTGGATCAGCAAAAATGATGTCGTATTTATCGCATTTTTTAAGAAATCTTAACGAGTCTCTTACCAAAAAATTAAAATTTTTATAATTGATTGATTCTGCGCTTTTTCGAATCTGACTCATATGTTGTTTGTTCATCTCTATAAAAGTAACATTATCTGCCCCCCTACTGCTTGCTTCAAAACCAACAATGCCAGATCCTGCATATAAGTCTAGAAAATTCTTATTTTCAAGAGATTTTAGCGTATCAAATAAGCTTTTTCTAACAATAGAAGTGGTCGGTCTGTGCAAAAACCGGTGGTTTATAGTAATTGATTGATTTTTAAATGTACCAGCTAATATTTTCATAATCTCAAAACTGTAACATAGAGATGGACTGAATCATCTGATTTTGTATATGCAATCTTTCGTAAAATTAAGTTATTATATTGCTTTACACTGTCAAGAATTCTCATTGAAATATCTATG
>Ga0208764_10002712_pt1 | contig 11037 bp, 10 predicted proteins | sample ETNtaG_18_FD_185762 | JGI IMG/M metagenome (GOLD analysis project Ga0208764, IMG submission 185762) | Marine microbial and viral communities from oxygen minimum zone, Eastern Pacific Ocean - ETNP201302SV91 (SPAdes) (version 2) | ecosystem: Environmental > Aquatic > Marine > Oceanic ... | reverse complement strand
ACAGGAGATGATTCGAGATCCGGTTCTGGTGCGTTTCCTATTCGAGGAGAGGAACTACAGGCCGGACGAATTGGTTGGGATTGTTAGAAGGATTAAGCAATGGGGAGAGAAAGGGGGGTCGACTAGAATTGTGGACTAGGAAGGCTGCAATAATGCTTGCAGGCGGAATAAGCCTGATATTAGTGGGAATGATGATTTCCAACTTCCAGATGATGATAATCGGTCTTACGTTCATCGCCTTTATCTCGATAAACGGTTGGATTGTAGGCCAATCAAAACTTGAGATTTCAAGATTCGTACCCCATTCAAATGTGTACAAGGGCGACCTAATAGAGGTCTCTCTATCAATCACGAACAAGTCATACAGAAGGACTCAGTTACTCGAGGTTTTCGACAACGTCCCGCACGAGATGAAGATCAGGAGAGGGATAAATCAGATCCGACTCAACCTGGGGCCGGGGCAGTCAACAAAACTAGACTACATGCTCCGCTGCCCACTCCGGGGACACTATTCTGTAGGCCCAATCTCAGTCAGATATCGAAACTCATTCGGATTGTTCGTCAACGAGTCCGTGATCGAAGACATGTGCGACATCACAGTTTTCCCCCAAGTAAGGGATGTTGAGGATGCGATGCTAAGGGCCGATGTACCAAAGATGTATACCGGTGCAACAACACTCCGGACACCTGGACCGGGGATGGAATTTTACTCCTTGAGGGAGTACCTCTCCACAGATCCAATTCGCTCAATCAACTGGAAGGCATTTGCCAGAACTGGGGAAATGATGGTCAATCAGAAGACTAGGGACGCGGTTACCGATGTTTTCGTGATTCTAGACACCCGGGAAGTAAGCAGAATTGGCACCGTCCTGAAGAACCCGCTTGAGATGGGAGCATCGGCCGCCGCCTCGCTGGCTAGTCATTTCCTCAAAAGAAAGGATTCTGTGGCCATGGTTACCTACGGTAACAGGATGGACTACTTGCCTCCTGACACTGGTGATAAGCAACAGTACAAGGTCCTGAGCCGCCTTGCTTCAGTATCGCCATCCGGATCCATGCCCCTTCAGGCGGTTACAAACTCCTTATCCCCCAGGATAAGCCGTGGGTCTCCAGTATTCATCATCAGTAGCCTGGAGGGGGACGGAACTACATTACCAGCAATTCGAAACCTAGCCGGCAAAGGTCACGAGGTCATCATCCTCTCTCCCAGTAGCGTTGACCTCGAGAGGTTAGTCAGTAGGATTCCCAGGATGGCCTACGAGGTTCTGAAGCTAGAGAGGCAGAATAGGCTCACCGCCGTTTCGGGATATGGAGCAAAGGTTGTCGACTGGATGCCAGATGTTGAATTGTCTCAGGCACTGCTGCAGTCGAGGGGGTGAAGAAATGGAAATTGGAGAGAAGAAGGCTGAGGTGACCGAGACACTGCATATCCCAGCATTGAGGAAAAAATGGCAAATCCTGGTCCTTCAGATTGCTGCCACAGCCTCATTGCTTCTATTGTTGAAGAGGATGAACGAGCTTTACGGACCATGCAGTGAGCAGTTCATTATCGACAATAATGAAGAGACATGGTGCCCCTCATATGAGCACACTAGAGGACTAATGTGGCTTGATAACGCGAATGGACTAATGATCCCCGACTTCCTACTAGGCGTCGGGCAGACTGGGGCAATGTCCATGCTTGGACCTCTGGTACTGTGCATCTTTGCAACATTCGCAATCGAGCGTTATTGGTCATCCTCCCAGGAGTTACAGAACAGGGTCAAGCAAATCTCAGGAGCACTGTTGGGAGCATGGGTCATTCTCCCATTCTTATTCGCTTGGATCTTCTCCACCTTCAGGAATGGATTGCACTTCCCCTGGAATAGCAATGACTCGATGAACCACATTGAGCATCTCTTCCACCCACTTGGCTTGGTGATGGAGATGGTCTTCTTGGGGATCGTCTTCGCACCTGTACTAATCGGGCTGATAGGGATTTGGGGGCTGTCCAAGAGATCCATCACATGGGTTGTCGGATACTACATCATCGTAATAGCATTCCACGCAGTTCTTACCTTCGAGCCAATTGTATCTGAGGTCGATGTGGGACTCAAGGCACTTCCTACTCAGATAGGGGGGGGAACTCTGTTCGGTGGGCTAGTCTCCCCACTAGCCAGTTCACTGTTAGGAATCGCAATTCTGATGCTATTGTTCATGGAATCCGGGACGGCTGTAATCGGACATATGGAATACGCAGCCTCTCTTCCGGAGGAGTCCAAGCGTGATCCAGAGTACATCAGACAATTCAACAACGTGGTGAACTCCCACCTCATCCAGCTAGTTGTCGTAGTCTCACTAGTTGCCATTACCACTGCAATGGCACTGGCTTTCGATGATCTAATGATTACGATTGTTGGGATTCTAGAGGGGACGCAGTGGACTGGGCAGGTGAAGGAGTCACTGGAGTTGCAGATGACTTATGGCAAGGTTATCTCCGCTGGATTGTTCATCATCGCAGTCGCTGGTCTACGATTCATCGTTCCATGGCAGACCGTCTCTGGGTACGTGGAATCCGGAATTTCCAAGCTAAGATCAGACTAGGCTCTGATTCGAACATACAACTTCCCTATCGAACTAGCGATTAGCGGGATGGCAATAATTAACCCACATGCTACTGCAGTTAACGACTTTCCACCTAATGTCGGCTCCATTGCCAATGCGATCTCCGGAGCAATAATTATTCCAAGAATTGAAAGGGAGATGAGTGAAATCCTATCAACAAAAGGGGAGAAGATCTTGCTCCCCACCTCAGTCCTACCGGGTAGTGAACCGGTGTCTTCCATGACATTTCGGTTATGATTGCACGAATCAATTCATCGGAGGATGGGTTCAAGCCTATGCAATGAGGCGACTCATCATGAGCGGTGAAATCGAGGTCCAGTCATGCAGCAGATGCCGCTCAGACGCAATTGTATTCCAGGCATACAGCGGCCAACATCTCTGCGGTCGACACCTATACTCATCCATTCGCAAGAGAACATCGCGTGAACTTCGACTTCAGCTGGATTTACCAAAAAACGCTACCAAGGAAGACGGCTCCCCCTTCATAGTCCTCGTAGCCGTTTCAGGTGGCAAGGACTCTGCAGTGCTTCTTTCGATGGTCAATGAAATCATCGGGCGAAGGAGAGATGTCGAATTGGTCGCAGGGTGCGTGGATGAGGGAATTGACGGATACCGCGCCCCATCAATGGAGTTTGCGAAGGAACTGGCTGAATCACTTGACGTCAGATTCGAGACGCTTAGCTACGAGGAGATGGGATACGGCAGGATGGACGAGGTAGTCCAGCTGATGCCCTCGATGGGGGGGAATCATGATGCGGCGAAAGGCCTCATGCCTTGCTCTTTCTGCGGAGTCTTCCGACGTCAGGGCCTCAATGCACTAGCGGAAAAGGTCGGGGCTGACATCATGGCTCTGGGTCACAATCTGGATGACATGGCCCAATCGATTCTGATGAACCTCCAGAAGGGCGAAATCGACAGATCGGTCAGGCTAGCTCCTCACACAAACTCCCAGATAGAGGGCCTAGTACCCAGGATAGTGCCTCTCAGGTGGGTACCCGAGCAGGAGATCCATGCGCATGCTCTGTATGCGGGCTTGCCAATTCACCATGGGGACTGTCCCCACGCACCGGGTGCCATGCGCCAGCAGAGCAGGTCTGTTGTTGCTAGGTTGGAGGAACTGACTCCTGGTGCTAGGCACGGTCTACTGCATTCTCTAGATCAGATTAGGGATCTCCACTCACTAGCAAATCCAGATCTCAAGCACGACGTCAACAACTGCACTGAGTGCGGTGAGATAACCAGCCGAGAGGTCTGCCAGTCCTGCACAATGAGGGATTGGCTGGCCAATGCTTCTTAGTGATCATTTTCACTGTGATAATAGTCATCGAATTCGAGAACGAATTAGATGATGTTCCCAATCAGCTCATCGATTTCCTGCCCTCGTCCGCAGTAGTAGCACCTGACTTCCAATGGCTCTCTTGAGACAACCTTCATTCTCTGAGGGAGAGGCTCGCGTTGATTCTTCGTGATACAGTTTGAGAAGGAGCATTTGGCTATGTTCAATAGGTCATCTCCCAGTTCCACGTTCATCTTCTCTGCAACTGTATGGTTCCTGATTATGGCAATGCTGGCGGCCGGTGCGATTAGCGCTAGTCTGTCTAGGTCTTCTTGGTCCAGCTCCCTGTCCTCAATTTTGAGAACGTCCTTCCTCCCAAGCTTGTCACTTGGTACGTTCATCACCAAGGAAACTGGCGTAGCCCTATCAGTATTGATTCCGAGAATCCTGATTACTTGCATTGCGTTACCAAAGGGAATGTGGTCGATCACTGTTCCATTTCGAATCGCGGTAACCCTCCTCATCTCAGACATTACTTCACCTTCTTCGGAACTTCTACTCCAAGACTACGACACAGTAGTGCCATTCTAGTTGGGACGCCATTGAAAGCCTGCTGGAAGTACTTTGCAAACTCAGTCGAATCTACGCTGGGTGCTATCTCGTCAACTCTGGGTAGTGGATGCATGATTATCATCCCCTTCTTCGCACCCACAAGACTGGATGCCTCGATTCTGTAAATCCCGGCGACCTTGGCGTACTCTTCCTCATCTGGGAACCTTTCCTTCTGGATTCTTGTCATGTAAATGACGTCGGCCTCGGAAATTTGCTCATCCAGTGCCTCAGTCTCTTTGATATCTGCTCCATGTGCCTTCAAGTCGGAGACAATCTCTTCGGGCATCTTCAACGAGGCCGGAGAGACAAGTGTAAGGCTAGCACCGAATCTAACAAGTGCGTGAGAAAGGCTGTGCACTGTTCTTCCATACCTAAGATCACCCACCAGAACAACGTTCAAACCATCCAGCGCTCCATGAGCCTGTCGAATGGTGAATAGGTCAAGCATCGTCTGAGTGGGATGGTTCCCAGCGCCGTCTCCAGCATTTAGAATCGGAATTCCCACTGCATCCGCACTGTACTGCGCTGCCCCCTGCCTTGGGTGTCTGATCGCTGCAATGTCTGCATATCCATCGATCATCTGCATTGTATCATACAGAGTTTCTCCCTTGGAGACCGAGGTTCCTACAGAGCTGAAGTTTAGGACTGAGCCACCAAGCCTCTTCATGGCGGTCTCGAAAGACATCCTAGTCCTAGTTGAGTTCTCGAAGAACATGTTTGCTAGGACCTTGCCTTGTAGGAGAGGGAGGAGAATATCCCCCTTGGCCACTGGAACTAGCTTCTCCGCGTCATCGAGTACAGCAACGATATCGTCATTGGTCAGGTCATCCATAGTGACTAGGTTGCCCATGCTCTCTGACTCTCGCGGATGCGCCTCTCTCATAGGCCTTGTCATTGGCAGAATTCCTTGATTTCACCAAACCGGCGTCTTGATGAGTGATACTCTGCCCCCCAAGTTGCGATGATAATCAGCCGAACCCCGCTCAGAGTGTCCTTCTGCGGTGGCGGGACGGATATTGACGAGTTCTCGATGACCGAGCCATCTGGCGGCCGTGTCGTCTCTACTGCAATTAACAAATATGTGTACGTCACTATGAATCAGAGATTTGATGACAGGATTAGAATCTCATATTCGTCCATGGAGGATGTAGATTCAGTATCCCAGATTCAGCATGGCCTCGTCAGGGAAGCTTTGCGACTAACTGGAATAGAATCTGGCGTTGAGATCACCACAATTGCCGATATTCCTGGACGAGGAACGGGACTCGGCTCTTCTTCATCAGTCACGGTGGGCCTTCTGAATGCGATGCATTCATTCCAGGGGAGAAATCCATCAAAGGAACAACTGGCAGAGGAGGCATGCGAGATCGAGATAGAAATAATGGGTGCCCCAATTGGTCGGCAGGATCAGTATGCCGCCTCCTTCGGAGGAATCAACTCAATTAGATTTGGAGACGGAGGAGTCATAGTGGAACCAATAGAAATCGAGAATGATTTGGTATCAAATATCTCCAGTAATTTCACACTAGTTTTCACTGGGATGACTAGAAGTGCCAGCGAAGTACTTTCCGAGGAATCTGAAGATGAACAAGACAAGAGTAGTCGAATGAGGATGATTCGGGAACATGCAGACAAGGCAGCAATAATGTTCCAGAATGGAGATTTAGATTCAATAGGGGGTCTTCTAAACGAAACCTGGAATGCTAAGAGAGGGATATCTTCGATCATTACGAATCCATCTATCGATGAACTACACGGGAAAGTCATGGCTTCGGGAGCAAAGGGTGCGAAGTTGTTAGGGGCCGGAAATGGCGGATTTCTTCTGGTATACGGAGATGATGGACTCAGAGAGACTCTTCAGGGAAAACTTGGGTCTGAGTTTCGGATGTTCCCTCTGGACATAGATTTCTCAGGTTCCGTGATTATTCATGGAAATTCATAGGGTGAACCGATGTCCTTCCGAATAAGAAATCACAGGCTCGCCCAAATTCTTCTTGCCTCGATCCTCGTTGTCCTAGTGCCACTTCAAGAATCGACCAATAACCTGGAGGAAAACGTCTCAGCCACTCATAATTCAGATTCCCAGGAAAACCTCCCTATATGGGGGCAGTCATTCCTAAACTTCACTGGTTCCATATCTCCAAGCTCACAAGTGAATGCTACATGGTTCGCGGAGGTCACAGTCTCTGAGAGTTATGGCACTGACTTACTGGATAACAGATCGATGGGGTTGCTGGAGCAAATTGACACGCAACTTGGAAACTCAGACGGGTGGATAAACTCAACCGAGTCACAGGAATTCTCAGAATTAGTAGCCTCCTCAAGGAATTGGACCGACTCTTCTTCCGGTGGATGTTGCAGCTTCGACTACAACTCCATGGTTGTTATCGGACAGACGGAAATCATTGTCACCCCCCCTGAAACGGGTCCCGTGAATAGGACCAATGGGAATTGGAGCTGGACTGAGTCGGCCACCATGATAGGAGCATCCGATGGAAGGACTCTGAGGCTAATCGATATCCCAAGAGCGGGTGCCATGGTAGAGGAAGTACCCCTTGAGATCCAACTTCCCGATAATTGGGAATATAGGTACAGCCCGATGTCAGAGGTTATCTCAGGTAGTCCCGGATTATTCACAGTATTTCGTTCACAGGCCCCAGTGGCTTATGACATCAGGATAACGATAACCGAGAACATTCCCCCCATAATTTCCGCTTCTAGATCCCCTCTGACCTCTTCCACCATACCCCTAGACAAGGCCACTGCATTCTCCGCTTCTTGCAGCGACAGCCCACTAGAATCGCCTGAGATTCAGTGGACAGTTAGCAGCCAAGGAGAGGTAATTAGCACGCATAATAACTCATGGTTCCAAGTTGTCCCAGATGAGATTGGATTCTCCCACGGAGAGGTAATGAGCGTAAATGCCACATGCCTCGACTTCCACGGGGTATCATCAAATTGGAATGATAATCCTACTGTTGACGGAATGCCTCCTACATGGATTGGGACTATGGTGGTCGGTGGCTCCTCAGCCTCGCCTCTCGATCCTACAAGCCTCAGCCCAATCATGGCTCCAGCTGGAAGCACAATTCGCTTCGACGTAAATGCCTCAGATGACTCCTCCCTCCCAGTCCTCCTAGAACTATACTCCAACATCTCTGAAGGATGGAGGCAATCGGGAATGTCAGAACAAACATTCGAGTTCACCGTGAATCAGGGCATGGGGGTCAATGGAGCCGACATGGGGATCTATCAAAGGCACTTGGCCAGGAATCCAACCATAATCAGCGTGGCTCTCCTGGTTTCTGATGATGCTGGAAACACCGCTATCGGACAATGGACTATCCAGGTTCTCGACTCAAATCCACCTACGGTAATTCCCAGACTATTTTCCAATGGAATTGAGATTGAGATGGGAGACGATTCCCACGAGGATGACGAGCTGTCGCTCAATCTATCCCATTCTTTCGATGATCTTGACTCCATAGACAATTTGTCATGGTCGATCTGGATAGACGGGGATGAAGCATCATGGGATGATCAGAACTGGTCAGTTTCCGACCCCATCCCGCTTCCACCATTGTTGCAGGGCAATCACGAAATCGTGGTCAATGCGACCGATTCGAAGGGCAACATCAGGGAGGAGACGATTCTGCTTACTGTTCAGCCAAGAACTGGGGCTCACATCAGGGTGGTCGAGGCAACCCTTTCCGACGACTCCAAGGTTGGGGGGACAGCCATTCTGACAGTGGTCGTCGAGAATGAAGGGTCAGACTCAGCATTCGCGAGAGTTTGCCTTTCGGATATTTGTGGAAGGTGGACAGAGCAACCCTTCGCGTCTTCGTTGGAAAACGGACCGGGCCAGGGAGTGGTGGAATTCCAATTCGAGATGGAAAACGATAGTCTGGACGGACTGTATTTGAATTGGGACAGTGCATCAGCAGGGACGCATGGAATGATCCCTCTGGAAGTGGAGTACAACACCGATGCAGGCAATCACGGTTTCCTCGCCCTGATATCTCTGGCCATTGTAATTATTACCATTTTACTGATCAACAAGGCACGAGCGGAAGGTTGAGATTTACTCACCACAAACCTGCTCATGGAACCGCATACATATTGACCCCCTCTGCCTGTTCGTAATCCATGGTGATGCTTCCAGACTACCCGATGCGAGTTGTTGCAAAACATCGTAACAGGGTGGATAGGGCAGCTCTAATATCCCAGTTATTGCTTATTTCATTGGGTGCATGGTGGATATTTTCTTCATTTGGTTCCGAAATCTCTTATCTGGAGAGATTTGCTCCCGGAGCACTCCTATTTTCAGCGGCTCTGATGATGCCAGATCTAGTAGAATTTGGACCAATTCAGAGAACTAGAGTCTCAACCGCATGCTGCATTTCATGGCCACCGTTACTTGCATTTGCCGAGATCAATCGGAGTGACGATGGTAATCTTGGAGCAGTAATCCTCCTCGTTCTGGCTTCTGCAGCACTCTTCTCATCTTCGAGGCACATTCTCCGGTCAGATGTAAATTCAAGGAGATGGAGGGGCCTCATGACAACTTTCGGCTTTGGACTGGCAATCCCGGTCGTACTAACCAACCCCAACCCCGAGTCATTCCTTATCGTGGGAGTGCCAGCAATCCTAACCACAATCCCGCCACTTCTCACTAAGGATGGCCTCGAGGAGCAAAGGAAGATATTCACCGAGCGACTGAAAATCGCCGAGAGCAGGGTCTTGGAATTGCAGTCTGGAAACAGTCTATTACAACAACCAAACTCTCTCTTGAAGACTGCAAGGGAAGAGGGCTGGAAGAATCCTGAGAAGGGAATCAACCTAATTTCTGATGCGGAGAGGGAAGTTGACAGGATCCTCTCTTTCCTATCCGATATTGATGAGGTCAAGGCACAGTCGATTGCCTCCATAGAACGTGCGGAAGCGATAACAGGGACTCCAGGAAGGGCTAGGTCGGCTCTCGACAGCGCTCTTGCTGAGCTCGATAACGGATCTCTGAGGGTGGCAGAGAACAAGTTCAGAGAAGCCAAATCAATGGCCGAGAAAATAGAGACTCATTGGCAAGAAGCCAAAGACGCAGTCGAAGAGGCGGAGAGGTCGATTTCATCAGGAGACGGCCATTTGGTTAGAGGGCTAATTTCCACCCTTGAGGAAGCGAAGAAGGCAATGACGGAAGAGAATCCTGAGTATGCATTGGCGATTGTATCGGAGATCCCCTCCCAGATGGGGGATGTCGAAGGACTAATGGAACGTGCTAAAAAATCTCTAGAGGATGCTGAGAATGAGATTTCTTCGTCTGACTCCCACTCAATTGACGATCTACAACAGAGGCTGTCTGAGGCAAATGAAGCCCTTGAAGGGGGCAACCCATCTTTGGCAATAGGATTGTCCGACGGCGTAACCAGGTCACTTAGGGAGGAGGCAGCGGCGAAGACATCGGTTCAGAGAGCATTGAGGCAGAGGAAGAGCATCGAGGACGAAATCCCCCTGGGAGACGTGGGCTCCGAATGGAGAGATAGGTTGGAGATGGTTACTTCTCTGGCTGAATCAGGGAATTGGGTCGAAGCTAACGATTCTATGCAGGCTCTGACCATAGAACTCGAATCCCTATCTTCCAGAAAGAGGGAGGCGAGAGAGATGCTGGACTTCCTTGTTGACGACTGGAGCAAACTCAGGAATAGGCTAGATTCATCCGGTGTTTCAGCAAATAATGAGGCTAGGATTGAAACCGAGAGGGCCTTATCTGACTCGGAGAGTTCTTTATCCGAAGGCAGGATCGACTCATGCTTGGAATTACTAGGAAAGGCCGATTCGTCAATGGAAGCACTCAGACGCCTAGTATGATTGTTGACGTCCACCGAGTCTCTCAATTACCCAGACCGTCTCGCTGGAATCACGCGGACATGGTCTAGTGGTTATGACAGTAGGTTCCCAACCTGCTAACCCGGGTTCAACTCCCGGTGTCCGCACCACATCTCTTTATCTGCAGAGTTACCAATGACTCATGCAGCCAATTTGTTTAAATCGCAGATGACGATGATTCAATCTTATGGACCAAACACTGGACATGCAGGTTGCCGCGCTGATTTTCCTAGCCGGCACAAAGAGCCTCGTCACTAGTGCGGACACTGGTGACGTTGAGATGACGACTGAAAAAGAGACAGATTCGGAGGAACCGGCCCCGTCAAACAATATCCCACTCAACGAGTATCCCTTTTCCAATCCTAACCGCCTTTCCAAATCTATTAATGAGTGCAATCTATGATACTACTAATTTCAAAAGGAGGATTGAGGCGGAATGGGCATGAAGAAGGGCATTACACCAACTCTGTTGATGATTTTCCTGATGGCGACTGCAGGTTGCCTCCAGGCAGTGGATGATGTAGTCGAAGACATTGAGAGGACTATCGATGCATTGGAAGGGGACTACCCCAAACTGGATCTCCCGGAAAGGACCCGAACGTCACCCGTGCTCCAGAACTACGATGCCTGCGACACACTTCTGGAGGATCTGAAGAGAGCGGTCT
>Ga0208764_10002710_pt1 | contig 11038 bp, 9 predicted proteins | sample ETNtaG_18_FD_185762 | JGI IMG/M metagenome (GOLD analysis project Ga0208764, IMG submission 185762) | Marine microbial and viral communities from oxygen minimum zone, Eastern Pacific Ocean - ETNP201302SV91 (SPAdes) (version 2) | ecosystem: Environmental > Aquatic > Marine > Oceanic ... | reverse complement strand
CCTCAGCAATCATTCCCACTGCTGCTGCTCCGATAGGCCCCTGGCTCAATCCAGTTCCGACGCCCGCCAGACCGAGAGCTATTCCAGCTCCGAGCTTTGCTGCGTCCCAGTGTGCGGTGGTCGTGTCCCCCTCTGCTGCCGATACCACGGATGCAATCATTGCAAACGAGAATAGGGCCATCAGGGCGCTCATTCCTTTCATTGTGTTTCTGTTGTTCATTCTTTTTTCCTCCATTTTTCTTTCAAGCCTAGGCTTGGAATCTGATCTAATCTACCTCCACGAATCTAGAGCGCAGGCCGAATGGCCTGAACTCCTCCCCGCTTGAATCGTAATATTGCCTCATCCACTCTACAAAGTGTAACCTCGCTGCGTGGATGTTGGGGCTGAAAACACCGAGCCCCCATGCGAAGAACTGCACTGCCAACCAACCTAGGAATAGGACTGGGATCATCCAAGCCTGGCCACCATCGGAAATGATATCCATCATGGGAGAGAATAGTTTCTCGTTTCCAGTCTCGGCTATCTTGACGCCCACGACTCCCACGGCGAATAGTCTGACGTAGGAGATCACTGTAGGCATCATGCCGACCGCCTCAATGGGCGCCAATCCAATGTTTATCGGGAAGGGGACTCCATGGTAGTTGTACAAGGTCCACATTAGCATCACAGTGGCCGAGACGCAAATCGCCGCCCCTGGCATCAACATCCACTCAGCGTCCGAGGGACCTAGGAAACCGTAGGCGAAGAGGAACCCCCCAACCAGGAGGACCATCCACACTCCTTTCTCGAAGAAGGCGCAGATGAATCCCACTCCTCCATGACCATTCCCGTATAGCATGATGTCGCGGAATCCGATAATCAATCCAAGGAAGACATGTATTACGCCAAGATATATCGTGAGCAGGATTAGGTGCTCTAGATTCCCGTGATCGCTTACCATGACCACCCTGTGGAAGGGGAAAGCCAACTCTATCCCCAGTGGGAATGAGGCGCTCCAGACGTGATATGCCCCTTGGTCAATAGCTGGGTAGAGGAACTGAAGAGCCTCGGCAGGATTGCTTCCATGATGAGGGAAGATTTCCCAACCGGCGAATTCGGCGTATAAGTAACCGAATACAACGGTTCCAACCCCTATGTACATCAGAAACTTTCCCCCCAGGTTGAGCATCTCGTTGGTACCCGATCTTTGTATTAGCATGATTCCCAGCCCCATTGTAATCAGGCCGTATGCCATGTCCCCTAGCATGATTCCGAAGAATATTGGATAGGTCACCAGCATGAAAACTGTAGGGTCTATCCTCCCGTATGCGGGCCGCCCGACTGCATCAGTGAGTAGTTCCATTGGCTTGCTAGTGTTCCTGTCTTGGAATGCGATTGGTGGCATTTCTTGGTGGTGATCATGGTCCGAATGTCCATGTCCGCCCCCTCCCGCTTCCATCTCAAATGGAGTTACTTCCGTATAGAGGCATACTTGTTTGAGTTCCTTCTGCACCTCATCGGCGCGACCCATAACTAGCCATCCGTCCAATACGAAAGCATGTTCCGATACGGCGATTCTAACGGGTGCTGTGAGTACGTCGTGATCCCTCTCAAGAACTTCGAGGCCGCAGGCAAGCATCTCTCCGTTGGATTTCTCCCATGCGGCGATTTTCTCCATTAGTTCGTTTTTCTCACTCACTAATACGTCTCTCGCGGAGGATGCTTTCTCTAGCCTCTCTGAGGCCGAGCCGCTTCCTTCTGGAAGGGCCAATGACTCGAAACCCGCTGATTCTAGTGATGAAGCGGTTGACTGGGATTCCTCCGAACGAACGAAGGCGGCAACAATGTTCTGATTTCCCTTCTTCGCTTGGAAGAGGATTCCTCCTTGGCCCACTGCTGCGGCCGCGGCGTCTGTATCTGTAACGGTTCCAACAAATGAGGAAACGGAGTCATATCCCCCGAGTAGTTCGATGTCTATCCCCAGGGGTGCCACCATTGAAAGTCCGCCCATCTCCTCTCCGAGGGCAGAAATCTCATTTTCCAGGTCGTCAATTCTCGAACTTGCCTGCAGGAGTTCGTCTATCTTGGAGGGGAGTTCGTCTGACAGGCTCTTCCTAACCGGTGCCTGAGGAACTGGATTGTCAGGGCCATCAGTTGAAATTATCGATGCGGCCGAACGTGCTCTCACCAGCACCTTACCAACATCCTCCGAGGATGGATTAGGTGAACCCAACGAGAAGCCGTCCTCAGAGCCGTCATAGTCGATGATGTGGAGTGCCTCTAATCGTGCGAGAGCGTTGACTGCCTCATCCAGATTCTCTATGCTTCCTGCAGCAACAAGTCTCCCCATCTGCTGGGTGTTGACCTGTGACATCTGAGGACCTCCTTGTTAATCTAGGATCTGAAAGCATCCAGTACCGTCTTCACAGCTGCTGTTCTGTTCCCATCACTGCCCTTGTGTATCGACTTTATCGACGAGTCTCCCTGATCTGATACCTTCTTCGCCTCTGCCTCTGCAGAGGCCCTGGCATCGGATATCAGACCCTGGCTACTCGCTTCTGACTCTGAGCGGCCCTCTTGAACGATCTCGGTGGCGGCGAGTCTCGCTTTGGAGATAATCTCCGAGGCATCAGACTCTGCCTTTGAGACGGTGTTTCTTGCATCATTCTCAGCCTTTCTTATGGCATGGAGTACGTCTTCTCTGCCCATTAACAGCACCTACGGTGCATCGGCGAACATTGTGGAGTTTATGATGGTAACCTTGTGACTATCACCGAAGCAAGATATGGATGCAAAGAGAGGCGTTTCGGGAACCCTCCAAATACAGGCCGCATGACGGGTAGTTCGTGGACAGCGAGAGGATAGGGGACGAGGACTGGGCCGAGCTCCAGAGAAACCTAGAGGCCACCATCCCAGTATACGACCGGGTGAATCGAATTGCCACTCTCGGACAGGTCTCCAGATGGCGTCGCATGGTCAGGGGACGGCTACCTGAGAATTGCCGACTACTGGAGATAGGGTGTGGCCCTGGAAGCTTTGCTGAAGATGTCGAGGGGGGCGAACTCTTCTGCTTGGACCCTATTCCGGAAATGATCAGGGTTGCGGAGCCGAGAGTGAACTCCTCTCGCTCATCCAGAGGCGACTCCCCTGCAACCTTCGTCGAAGGGACTGCTGAGGAGCTACCCTTCGAGGACGATTCTTTCGATGCCGTTTGCTCGCTTTTCTCATTCAGAGACTGGTACGACAAGAGGAGGGGGCTATCGGAGTCCCTGAGGGTCCTCAAGCCAGGAGGGAAGATTGTGATTATTGACCCTGCCAAGATGAATGGGTTCCACGGATTTCTGGGATGGCTGTGGATGAGGACGTACGTCAGCGCATATGCCAGGATGATATACAAGTCTGGAGATCACCCCTGGAAGTGGCTGACCAAGACATACTCAAGCTTCGGAACCACCAAGTATTACGTCAGGATGATCGAGGAGCAGGGATTCTCGGATGTCAAGTCAAAGGTGATTTTCCCTGGGATGGCGACAATCTGGGAAGCCACCAAACCAAACCATGACTGAGCAAGCCCTCAGAACAACAGTTTCCTACAGGTTACGGAGCGCCATACAAGGGCCTTAGTCAGGCGATTAAATGCCATGTTTATCATCCAATCAGGGAGCCTTAGAATTAGACTCCCCAACCGGAAAGAAAGTTTCGAGTTTCCCATCACCTTTCCCATCTGTCGATTCCACTCTACCTCATAATCCGTTAGTGGAGTTTCGTGATCCAGGTGCCTGACAATCGTTTGTCCTGCTATCCTGCCACCTATCATCGCGATTGTGATGCCTGCTCCGTTACTCGGGAGGACCATTCCAGCGGCATCCCCCACTAACAGATAGTTTCCCTTCACGAAGGTGTCTATTGTCCCTGACATTGGGAGAGAGCCAGCACCGCTGAATGTGACCTGACCACCATACCTTCCAACAAAATCGTCGGTGAAGATATTGAGTGACTTGCCCTTCGAGAATTTCTTCTGAATTCCCACCCCTATGTTCGCTCCCCCCTCCTTGGGGAATACCCATGCATAACCCCCTGGGGCCATCGAGCCGAAGTGCAACTCGACCGCCTCTCCAAAGTCTCCATCCATGAGTACGAACTTGATGGGTATCTTTAGTCCGGACTCGTCCCAATGGTCCCTTCTGAGTGGGTCATTGTGGCCGCCTGCCCCAACAATGACCCTGCCTGTGAACTTTCTGCCGTCCCTCAGCGATACGGACTCTCCGGAAATCGACTCCACGTGCGCTCCAGTCAGATAATTGGCCCCCTTGGAAGATGCCAATTCAACTAACCACTCGTCATGGGCGACTCTGTTGAGCATTAGTCCCTCGAACTGGTACTTCAGAGGTCGACCGGAGGGGGGAACTATGTGCATCTCCCTCGTTCTCATGGATATCGCATCTTCTGGCGTCTGAAGTAAGTCGTCGATATCCGGTACATCGGGGCAGAGCCTCCTCATCTCATCATTGGAGGGAACGAGCTCTCCGCACTGCAAGGGAGAACCTATCGAATCTCTGCTGTCCATCACCAATACCCTATGTCCGCCCTCTGCAACGTATCTTGCTACTGTCGACCCAGCGGGCCCACCGCCAATCACAATCACATCCCAGTCGGCATCGCCATCTGACATGCTATCCCTGCGATTCAAATCCTTCTTTTCTTCGATACCAATGCCACTTCCGACATGAGATCTCTAGCTTCGGATTGTGGTAAAGAAGACAGTATTTCCTGGGATCTATCTACGTGATTCCGGATAAGCTGTTCTACATAACCTAAGGAGTTGGAAATTTCCAGCAAAGAGTGCAACTCGTTCCACCTATCATCACTAAAATTGTTCAGGACATCGGCTAGCTGCTCCCTCTCAGTGCCATGAAGAGTGGTCAGTGCATGTATCAAGGGGAGTGTCATCTTTCCCTCATGGACATCCGTACCCTTTGGCTTGCCCATCTCGGAGTCACCAGTTAGATCGAGGAGGTCATCAACTAACTGGAACGCCCTCCCGAACTCGGTTCCGAAGTCAAACATCAAATCAGCTATTTCGGCAGAAGCCCCAGCGACTAGGGCGGCACACTTCGCGCCCGTAGCAAACGGAGCCACTGTCTTTCCATCGATTATGGAGTAGTAGTCCTCGGGAGTAGTGGAAAGATCGCCTATGTGGTCAAACTGCTGCAACTCCCCTCTAGCGACGTTGGTGCATCCACTTGCGATTAGATCCACGACATCTAAGTCATAGGTGCCCCCTTTCGCAAACCCCAACGCGAATAGGTAGTCACCAGCGATAATCGCATGAGGTAGACCGTGGGAGGAGTGGATGGTTGGCCTCCCTCTCCTGAATCGAGACTGGTCGTAGATGTCGTCGTGAATGAGGGTAGCCGTGTGAATCAGCTCGGATGACAAGGCTAGGTTCATTACGTCGTTTACGTCCTTTCCTCCTGCGGCCTCATAACAAAGAATGGCGAGCAGGGGCCTAATCCTCTTTCCACCGGACAGAAGTACGCCCCTAGCCAGGGACATTGCAGGGGACTCCGCAGACAATGTTGCTTCTTGGACCAATGCCTCCAATTCTTCCTCGAAGAGGTTCAATCTACTGTTCAAGCCTCGCTTGACTGATAGTTTCGAAGCCATGTCCCTCAGGCTTCTCGAATAGGGTCGCATATATCAACAAGTGTGCGCGCGGCCCGTACGGGCACAAGGCGTGCTCCCTCCCTAGAGGTGGATGCGATGACGGAACAACTACTCCTTGCAATGTTGGACACAGTTGGGTGTTCCGTATCCAATAATTTCGCCAATTTCCTAAATTCAGGCAATGCCCCGGAGATGGAAGTAGAGTGCCTAGAAGTTGGGGATCTTGACAGTGGCCTTTCCATGTTGGATTCTGGAGAGGCCGACGTCTTAGCCGTCCCGGCCTCTCTAATCCATGGAAGAAGGCTGGAGATTCTGCAAGCGGGACTGGAAATCGTTGGAGCCAGGACACCTCAAAGACCCTATTCGATTCTAGTCTCTGACAACAAGTTGCAGTATCAACCCAAGTCTGCAATCATACTGTGCGGTCAGAAGTTGGTCAGGAGGCAGCTTAGGAGAGCAAGGAAGGGAATCAGGATTCTTGATCCAGGGGCGTACTCAGCAATTTCTGGAAAGGACGCCCCCCCTGGAGACCCAGTTTCCTCGGTTAGGTGGATGGAGGAGCTCAGGGATTCGGGGGAGATTGATGGATTTGTCACTCAAAGGGGAGTTTACGAGGAGGCTGGCTTGGTCAGCAGGAGGCATTCACTCCTCCCAGACCCACAGAATGCTGGAGAACCCCGTTTCCTGCCCCTCCCCTATTCGGATCTGATAGTCCTGATCGCCAGGAGGATGTTTCCCGTTAGCATCTCGGAACAAATCTCTGAGAAGGAGGGGGAGACGTCTTGGTGGGTGCATGACAACCTAATTGGTTCTCTGGATGAAGACATGCTGGAAAAGACTGGCATATTGGTCAGGCATAGGCAAGTTAGGTCCCTGATTAAACAGGCGGAGAATACCCGCGACCTGCTTCTTGAACAGGTCTGTCAAAATCCTGACGGAGATGTCATTGAGGACGAGGTTCACGTCGAGTTCAGGATCGAGTTTGTTTCCAAGAATGGGAAGAAGACAGTTGGAATGCACAGAGTAGTCAGGCACTCTGACATTGAGAGGGCTACGATAGCCTCATTGCGTGACTGGGAAATACTGCTCAAGGAGACTTCCAGGGATGTTCCGAAGGATTTCCACACAGATCCGGACACTCCGTCATTCATCACGCTGGAAGATTAAGCGGGATGCGTAAAATACGTATTCCAACTCCTCTGGACACGCAAGCGATATCATGTAGAGATGTCGGAGACAGTTTGAGAGCACTATGGATTACGACATGTATGTGCTGGACACCCTCTACAGGGGTAGGCTGGTCGAGCTCAGGGAAAGGGCCGAGGAACTGGGCATCTCGAAGAGTGGGTCCGTGGAAGTCATACGGGCTAGACTAATTCACCATCTGGTACTTCCCGACCTTGATCTTTCATGGGATGGAATCCAATCCATGTCCCATAAAGATCTGGGAGAAGTACTGAAGATTTTCGGAGTCAAGTCTTCTGGTTCGCAGAGAGAAAGGAGGCAGCGCCTTTGGCTCCATCTGAACTTCGACTCCAGGAGAATGACGATAGAAAAACTCGCTGAGATGGATAGGGACGACCTGCATGAGATGTGTGTGAGACTCGAAAGTCCACTCACGGGCAACCGAACCATTCTGATGGGGAGAGTCGCTGGAGTATTGACCAATCAGCTGAATGGATGGGGCAGGATAAAGAGGAGCCTCAGAAGAAACGGGATTCCAGATGCCGTAGAGCAAAGGGGCGACCAATATACGAGAGATGAGAGTGTTTCTGCTGAAGAATACCCATTGGAGATTGACTCTAACTTCCATGATATTCCCCCTCAAGCAGTTCTCGAAGATGCTGCAGATGCCATAATATTGGGTGCTGAGAGGCTTGATCAAGGCGTTCAAACCGACCTTAAGTTCGTGGTATCCAAGATTAGCGACCTGGAAAGAATGGTCGGAACCATCCTCAGAGGTCATGGCGGCAGATGGGGTGAAGCTCAGAAGGAGTTGATCCTGAGGCTAGCAATCAGGAGAGGCTGGCCGGTAGAAGATGACGCAGTCAGAACTAGAATGTCGAGGGTTGCCACGGACATGGCGGAAATAAAGGGGGCCAGATTGGGGGAGTTTGGGATGGAGCAGTCCAGGAACACGCTTCGCGAGGAAGTGGTTAGCAGCACATCTAGGACCAGGATCAAGGAAACGATGCGAGGGGCCCAGAGAGTCCTAGAACGGCCTGATTCTAACTAGTCGGTAGAATTCTGAAGAAGCCAAATCTTGGCTCGATAATTGCTCCATCTATGTCCCTAAGGCTCTCCAGAGCGTCTTCCGCATCTTCTCTCGAGAAGCCGGATTCTACGCAAGAGAGTATAATTGAGTCGTACTCAACACCCTCTCCAGAGTCTCTAGCTTTGATTGTCGCTATGATTGTCCCATGCAGGTCGCCCGCTGGCTCTATTGGAGCAGTTGCACCTGATTCTGCATCATTCCCTTCGTGGCCTGAATCACCAGAGGGTTCAGGGGCTTCTTGGATTAGATTGGATCTCCCCGAGGCGGCGGATAGCGCTTGAAGCACTCCGACTTGATAGTTCTCGCTGTCGAACTCTGGGTAGTGTTCCCGGGCCGCTATAAGTCCCTTGATTAGGTCTGAGGGGACGCCTGCTCCCTCCATGGAATTTTGATCTGGGTCGATACCGATTGACTTCTCGAACGCATCCAATCTACGAAGGGTGGAGTCTGCAGCATCGACTAGCCACATCGAGTAAGTCTCCTTGTCGCAAACTGTGAACTGTTCGGCCCTAAGGGACATGAATACTCCCCCATCCTCTTGTTCGAACCACCTAGAGCGCCCTACCAGTATCATCAGAAATCTATCGCCGGACTCGAATCTTGCAAGAAGTTCCTCGGCATCTGCATGGAGCTCTGGCTGGAATGGAGCGATATTGAATACATGGCTGCCAGTTGGATCCCTGAGTGAACCGGAATAGCTTGGGCCATTGTCGCCATCTCTCCTTTCCATCCTGTCTATTACCCCTCCAACTAGTGCTCTGTTGATTCTTGCTCCTAGCTTAGTGACTACGAAAGACGGGTCGAATTCGCCTACTCCGACCTCTGTCAAGGAAGAGTCGGAGTACTCTCTTGCAAGCATCCTAATCGCGCTTTGCCTGACCCTTCTCTGGCCCTCCATCATAGTGCCACCCCCCACTTCTGCATTACTAGATTGGCTGCATCCGAGGCAGGAGTGCTATCCAAGGTCGCGCTGTCGGCAAGTATCATTGCACCTTGATCGTCAATGAGAGCTAAGCCATTAACTGAGACGTTCCTGCCAAGAGACTCCTCCCTTATGGACGTCAGGAACAACTCCTGGCCATCCTTGGAAATCTTCTCCGCTACGTCCGCCTGTGACATCTTGAGGAAGGCCTCCGCTGGTTCTTTCGATAGCAGTAAAGAAACGTTCGACACCCCGTTGTCCAGGACGAGTCGGATTCTCAAGTCCTCTTCCCCCCTCTGAGCACCATGATCAATACAACTTCCATCTCTTAGCCTCTTCCTGCATTTTCTATTTCCATCGGGCAGAGTTTCTGGGCACCTCTCGATTATTCCAGAGTCGTTGGTGACGAAGACTATCGTCCCACTGGTCCTTATTCCCCTCCTGGTCCCGCCTCCCACTAACTCAGTGAGGTCTACATTGACCCAGTGATCCTCTGGGTCAATCTGGTCCCAAGCAGGGTTGTCCAGGTTTGTGGCTTGGGAGATGTCGTCTATCACAAGATCTGGGGAGCCTTGCCATGATTGCACGCGGGCTTCCTTCAGATGGATGAAATCGCCGGGCTTTGGATCGAAGTCACACCAAGCAGTCAACCTGCAACGGCCGGTTGGATCCATCACATCGCCACTTCGCACAACTCTCTCAGTGCCATCCTTTGATGTGAACGACCTCTGACTCCATGACTCCACCTGGAGGGTTATCTCAACGTCCCTCATGCCATTCCTAAGATCGGAGATGCTGCTCTTCACTGAAGAGGAAAGCTGATCTAAGCTTGCAAATGAGTTGTCGTGATAGACCTCCACGGTGGTGGAGTCACTGATGTTTACCTCGGGGGTTTCCCTGAATCTCCTTATCGTCGCGCCCTCTATTCTGACCAACGAGCCAGGCTCATGATCGAAATCGGCCCATGAAAGCATGCTAATGCTCCCCGTGGAGTCTGCAAGCCTCCCTCTGACGACATTGAGTTGCCCGGACCCGTCCCTCTTCACTATCACGTCTGGCTTTGTGGAAACCACCCTTGCGACAAGGCTGACAAAGCCCTCCGTGGCTGATGCTTTCTCTATGGTTAGTGGTTCGTCTGAAGGCTGGTGGACTGCTGGTCCACCCTCCTTCAGGGTAGTCACTCGAGACGTGCTATTGACGTTGATTGACCGCTTGTCGTTCCATTCATTCACGGAAACTCCCTCTAGCCTAACTATGGACCCTGGTGCCAGATTCTTGCTCTTGTCGCCCCAGTCCTTGTAATCCCACCTTTCCCTCTTATCGCTAGGCTCCCAAGGGTTATCCTCAATCCATCCGAAAGCTATCTTTCTCTCCTCCCCGGATTTCATTTTCTGAATCCTTGGAGTGTAGGAGATTACCGCGACCTCGATGGTGACGTTTCTATCGTCAGGGTTCAGATCCGAGAAACGCTCCACCTTCTTCTCTGCCGCCTGTTGCGTAGAGGGTGAGGACGATTTCGTGACTTCGATCCCTGCTTCTGTCTGAAATTTTCTCATGACAGACCTTAGTGCGTCTGCGGGAGGTATCAGGAACTCCTCCTCGTACCTCTTGAATTCCTTGGCTATTTCACCTTCATCGGCATCCTTGCATTCTTCCTTCACCATAGCTACCTGTGCAGCATATTTTCCATCATCACTCATTTTCTCAACTCCGCCTATTGACGATATGCTGAGTAAACTCGAGTCGACGTAGCGTCAGCCCCCTTAGGGGCTGGGCTAGGCGATGCACGGGGATTTTTCCTGTGTGCGGTTTGGGGAAGACTCAGCACTTCATCACCTCAAGCAGGGTACGTTTATCTCGGCGGTTCTTGAAGGTGTCCCCGATAATTCCAATTTCAACCGGCGGCGTTAATCGTGGAAGCCCCCCGTCCTAGGGCATGTCAACGGGAGTTCCGTGCAAGTTCGGAATAGTGACATCCTCAGACAGGGCAAGTTCAGGAGAATACGAAGACAAGAGCGGGCCGGCCATAGTGGGATTCCTGGAAGAGGCGCTCTCCTCGCCATGGGAGTCCATCCGCAGGCTGGTTCCCGATGAGAAGATCGCCTTGGAGGGTGCGATTAAGGAGCTCGTCGACAATGAGGGATGCTCAGTTGTGATTACCACTGGGGGGACTGGTCCGGCCCCTAGGGACGTC
>Ga0208764_10002703_pt1 | contig 11057 bp, 13 predicted proteins | sample ETNtaG_18_FD_185762 | JGI IMG/M metagenome (GOLD analysis project Ga0208764, IMG submission 185762) | Marine microbial and viral communities from oxygen minimum zone, Eastern Pacific Ocean - ETNP201302SV91 (SPAdes) (version 2) | ecosystem: Environmental > Aquatic > Marine > Oceanic ... | reverse complement strand
GAGCTTCAACAACTGGTCCGTTGTGCCAGACGGTTGCGCCGTCAACAAGACGGAAGCCGCCAATGAGATCATCTTCATCAGTTTCGATTGTAATGTTTACACGGATCAATTCTCTCTTTGCTTGAGCACATGCTTGCTCTACAGAGAAGGTCTTACCGTTACCTGATAGTCCAGTAATAAATGCTGGATAGAAGACCTTAGATGTAATGATCTTCTTAACGTCATTGAAGTTTCCAAACTTGACAAACTTTTCATCAAGGTCTGGAATAAGATTTTCCTCTACAGCAGGTAGAACAGTAGGTGAAGCAATTGCTTTCTCAAGGATCTCACGTCCTTCTTCTACAGTGAGGTTCCAAGATCCACGCTTAACCTTGTACTGATCCAACTTACGTGCAACAGTAGGATAACCAACATCACGACTACGGGCGAACCTCTTTACTTGTGCGGCATTGATTTCAGTACCAAATTCAGCACGTAGTTCTTCAACGAAGTTCACTGATAGTTTTCTTTCAAATGGCATCGGTTCCTTTGTTTTGTATGTATATACAATAGCATTAAAAAACCCCCTGTGTAAGGGGGTTGTGCCAGTTTGTCAACTGGTTACCCTAGTTTCAAAATGCAACTGGGATTGCCACTTGTATTACTTTCTATATTAATCTTCCCTATGGGTATAGTATTAAATGCAATTGACCATCTATTAGTTACATCCTGATGGGGTAAAGTACCATGCTCTATCCAACTAGGGAAGAGAATTAATCGACCTTCTTTAATAGGTACGATTGCAGTCCTAGGTATACTATCTGACGGTTGTAAAGAATTGATAGTTCTAGGTATTACAGGATCATTAAAGAATATTGGTGCACCACCAGTCAAATAATAAACCCCACTAATATAACTCATCCTATGTACATGAGGTATCTGTTGAGAAGAAGTATTCTTTGGATACTTATTACCCCAACAAATACTAATACCCAATTCCTCACAATCAATTTTCAATTCTTCTACATATTCTTTCAAAGATTTTTTGAAGAAAGAAATAAGATCTGAGTACACCTCCTTTTCATGAAGGTAATGATCTGTCTGCCAACACCTCATCATAGGATGTATATTCTCAACACCATTATTGAGAAAGTTTTCCTTTTCTAATAGAGGAACAAGTCTTTGGTTGATTGACTTGTCCTCTATCTCATACTCATGAAGAGTAACTGGAAAAATATCAAATGCACTCATGCTATCCTCTCAATAAATGATGTAAGAATTTTCTTGTTCATCTTTTTAGACCCAAGAGACTTACTAAATGCTCTCTTAATCTGAGCTTTAGTAGCATCTTCTTCGACTTCAAACTCTGTATCATTATCTAGGGCACCAGTGTGTAATGCATACTGTACTGTCCAATAAGAAGTTGTGCATATAAAAGCTTTAGTCTTCTTCCATTGCTTATCTGCTTCTTCCCATCCACTATAGTCACGTCCCATGCAGTGACGCTTGAAGCGTGACCACTCACCAGATCCAAGAAGATAGATATTCATAAATTCACACTCAGGAAAACGATCTCTAAGTTGCTCAACATAAGTTGCAGTCTGATCTATTTCATTATCAAACTTATATGTCCTACCAGTCTTACGATCACGTAAGTAAGTAACTCCACTTATATTTTTTCTCCAAACTCTTTGCCCACCTTGATCACCATAACGATCTATCTCACTACCATACCCACATGGATATCCTTCACCATCAGTTAAACTAATAACATGAACTTTCTCAGCACCTGTACGCTGTCTGAATGCTGGAATGATTTCATTCATAGAAATCAATGCTTCATTAAGTGGAGTGCCACCCATACCTAAAGACATAGGAACACCAACACTACGATACGCAAGAGAGTATGCAAGTCTAAAGACATTCTTTATCTGTCTCTCATGCTTACGATTATTAACTGTGCTAGTTAAGATGTTAACCATGTTAAATTCATGGCAGACAACTTTGTTCTTTGCACTCTGATCAAGATCGTATGTATCCCTAGAGTATGCACGATATGCATCTGTGAAAAGATATACATCATAAGCAATTCCAACCTTACGACAGAAAGATACTAATGTAATCAACTGTTTGATTGTTGGTAAGATAGAAGTGTGCATAGAACCAGACCAATCAACATTAAAGATTAATCCATGGTTCTTACCATTAGGGATAGTAGTTACCTTCTTAAAGATATCCTCGTTATATCTGTAAGTATGAAGCTTCGTTGTATCGAGAACCCCAGTGCGATTAACAGCAGCACGAGCATAACTCGAAGCTGCCTTGCGGCACTCAAACTCTTTGACCAGATAGTTGACTTCTTTAGCATTTGAAACTTTGAATTTTTGATAATCATCATCAAGATTTTGTAAACTCTTCATCCAATATCTTGCCATATGTAGATCACTCTCATCAGCAAAATCTTTAATTTCACCTAAGTTCTCCTTTGCTGTATAGTATGCATCCAATTCAGCAGAGACTTCTTTGTTACTGACAATTACATCTTTACCTATAGTGTCAGGCAATTCAATATAAACATTCTCACGTCCCTGACTGCGATCCACCAAGAACTTCAATGCTTGCTCAAGATTATCTGCAGTTCTTACTGTTGGTGCCTCACCATTCTCTACCTGACCATTACCACGACCTGCTTGCTCACCACCAGGTTCCTCACCAGGTTCACCCTGCTCAGATCCTTGAGTAGTGTCAGAAGATGTATCTTCATACTCAGTATCATCTTCACCTAAGTCAGGACGCTCATCATTATCAAACATAGGATGCTCAGGCTTATTAAATTCCATCTCCTGCTGTACACCTGCTTCCTCTTCTTGCTCTTCCTTCTTCTTATCTAATTCTGATTGACAGTAGGAAAATATTTTCTTAGCAAGACTAAGTGCATCATCAAAAGTCTCTAACTTAGATGCCTCATCACGATATGATATCTCTTCTTCAGTGAAAGGAACATCAATAAAATTACCAATCTTAAAATATAAATTTAACTTGTCTGCGAGATTTAAGTTAGACCATTCAACACCTTCAATCTGAAAGAAATCCTCTTCAGAAAGGGTCTCATAACCAGCAAAGAATGTCTTAGGAAGACCTTGGTATCTACGCTTCATTAGCTTCTCGATACGAATGTCCTCTGTAACGTTTACAAACTGCTGAGGAACTTCATTGATGTGATCCCATTCGTTAGGAGTGTATAGTGCGTGACCAACTTCATGTGCAATCAAAAGATCAGTCACTGCATTCACTCTATGTGACCAAGTAGGAAGAGTTAGTACTCTAGTATCTACATTAAACTGTGCTGTTGAAACCTGACGATGCTCTACAATCAAGTCCTCTTGTGCAAGCAATTTTGCTAATGATTCCTTGACTAAGTTCATAAGGTTCCTCGTGTATGTACATAGTATAAGACCCCTTCCGTCTGGAAGAGGTCTTGAGTAGACACTTTATTAACTGTCTACGTCTTGCTCTTGCTTGGCGCAGCATTTGGGGTTTGAGAGACCGCTTTTGGTCTTTCTTTGAGTGATGCTGCCAGTTTGGAACTCTCATGAAGTTTCTCCAGTGCGGTTAGCAGTTCAGGTGTTTCTTCCCAAGACCACTCTTGTGAGTGCTTAGGATTCTTCTTAGTCACAGTATGGGTACGTGTGGTCATAGGATACGTGCGAACAAATACCATAATACACCACCTGTCAAGGCTGTGTCAAGTAGCACCAGAGAAATATTTATGATCATTGCGGGGCAGGAGCACCTTTAACTGTACCAGGAGCAATATGGATAGTACCATGTAAGTGTGCATGAGCGTGCTCTAGAAGATGATCAAGCTTTGTGTTGACCTCACCTAGCAAACGTAGAACCTCTGGATCAGTACCTGCTGGAGATACAAATGCTGCTGGATCTACTGTGAAATTAACATCACCCGTAGGATCAGGAGTGAATGTAATATTTGGTTCTGTTGAAGTTGTATTGATTGTAATATCTTCGTTCAAAAGTCCTGGTGATGTAGTCACTTCTATACCAGGAATTGCTGATCCTGATCCTATATTTTCATTTGGGTCGTCTGGAAGATTACCAGCAATTGCGCCTGAATAAGTCATAGATGGTTCGTTGATTGTCAATTATTTATTGGGTTACCATGCCCAACTCACTCCTGAGTAACGTTCTCCTTCAAGTGCTTCTGTAACACCATGAGGATAAAGGAATAAGGATGGGAACATAAGTATGTCACCTTTACCTAAAGTTATAACATAATCTTCCCAAAAATACAAGTCTGCTCCCTTATAATCTTCATTAAAATTGATAATAATACTAAGGATAGGGATACCTTTTCGATCTCCATCAAAGATGGAATAGATATGGTCGTGATGCTGACGCATTATCTGACCCTTGCTATACTTATTGAAACGGATAGTTGAAAACTGATAAGCAATCTGATCTGTATTAGGACCAAAGAAACGAAGCTTTTCATTACATCTATTGAAAGTCTGATGTAGATATGGATTGATCATATCCTGTAACTCAGGAGTAATGTCCTGTACATCCAACTCCTTTGTTTTCTCAGACCAACTTGTATCTTGTATCTGATTGTACCAAGTATGTGGAACCCACTTCCTTTCCTTAATTGTACTTACAATATAATCACAGATTGCTACAGGTAAAGCACCCTTCTCCAGATAAAGAAACTCCTTCAGGGTTGCGTCTGGATGGTTCATTCTTCTTTAGTAATTACTGAGAAGTTCTGTTTCTTCTCCACGACTAGAGTGGAAGCAAATTTATCTTGAAGTGTTTCTGTCTTATGAGAGATAACAAATACATTAGTCTTATCTGAAACGGTATGAAGTATCTTCATAAAATCATCAGTACCAGATGTATCCAGACTACTATCAAATATCTCATCCAGTATCAACAGGTTAGTATTGGCACTGTTCTTCATCTTAGCAATGGTTCTCCATGTGAATAGAAGTGCTAGATCAATCCTCATCTTCTCACCCTCAGAGAAAGAAGGGTATGAGAACTCATCTCTAAATCTAGATTTAATAGTCTCTTCAAAATTCTCATTGAGTTCAAATGACACATAGAAATCCAATTCTTTCAGATACCTATTGATCAACTGGTTCATGACAGGTAAGTATCTCTTAATAATACCTGCCTTGATACCAGTATCTCTTAGCATATTAGAAACAACATCAAAATTATTACGGGTAGTTTTATTAGAAGAGAATTCCTTTTCTAATACAAGCCCATCCCTAGCCATTGCTTTTAATTTTTCCTTCTCACCTTCAATGTTATGTCCATTACCTGAAGCAATCTTCTCTTCAATCTTTTTAATCTCTTTCTTCTTCCACTGAATTTCTCTGTTACAGTGACTAATGTTCTGCTGAACTGTCCTCAAATCATCTAAGATAATTTCCTTTTCAGTTAGCTTAGTAACAATAGCATCAAGATTTTTCTTAAGAGCTGCTGTTGCATCCTTCAATTCATTTAAAGATGCATCAATCTCAGTCTTCTTATCGTGTTTTAATTCTTCTGTGAGTGACTGCTTGCAAGTTGGACAAGTATCATTCTTCTCATAAAACTTATACTCTTTACTAAATGCTTTCTTCTTATCTTCAAATCTAGATTCGTACACACGAAGTTGTGTGTGCTCTTTATCTAAATCTCCATAAGCTTCCAAGCTCTTATCATACGATGCAGATATATCTAAATTACCAACAACATCATCCATAAGAGTAGAGATGTCTTTTTCTAAAGAAGTTATTTCTACCTTACGTCTAGCATCATTTGCTGAAGATTGTTCTTCAAGATTAGCAATAAGGCTCTGTTGCATCTCAACCCTATTCTTTGCATTCTGTACTCTATACTCACACTCTCTAAGTGCTTCTCTAATTCCTTTTGCCTTCTCCTTAAGAAGGATATTCATAGTAGAGAAGATACGAATATCAAGAAGATCTTCAATAACTTCTCTCCTATTGGGGGGTGTAAGTTGCATGAAAGGAACAAAGCTAGATGATCCTAAGACCACCACCTGAGTAAATGATTTATAATTCAACCTCAGTATACTTTGTTCCAGGTATTTTTGCTGTTCTATGGAAGATGCCTCTTCCTTTTGTTTTTCACCATTAAGATAGATCTCAAACACATTGGGTTTTGCCCCTCTGCGTACCATATAGTCACGAGAACCAATACTAAAGTCTAACTCAACAAGACAATCCTTTTCGTTAACAGCATTAACTAACTGAGACTTAGTAATTTTACGAAAAGGTTTGTTGAACAAAGCAAAGCACATGGCATCCAGGAAAGTGGATTTACCAGCACCGTTTGTACCAACTATCAGAGTAGCGGGACTTGTATCAAGTCTTATCTCACTAAAAACATTACCAGTAGAAAGAAAATTCTTCCATCTGACAGACTTAAAAAGAATCATTCGACAAAAACTATTCCCTAGGCGGTACTACTATATCATCAGGAGTGACAACATAATATTCATGACCGTGTGTAACACAAGCATGGATAATCTCTCGATCATCCACCTCTACAACTGACATGTCTGGAAAGTCATCAGCTTCCAGGAGTCCAGCATAGCGTAAAGCGTCGTCTTTGTCAAGGAACATGTATACTAACGGATTACCTTTACCAGAATTTACCGAATATGCACCTTCATCTTCTTTACCTTGCAATGATAGAATATACATCAAACTAACTCCAGTGCTTCCACATAAAGAGACTTTAGAATTGACTTAAGGGCAGGTTTATTTGAATGCTCCATATCGTCAACATACTTCTCTAATATAGTTAGGGTATCTTCCTTCTCTATATCTATCTCCTCATTCAAATCCTGCTCAAAGGATGGGTCTTCAATAACTTTAATCTCATGCACACCAGCAGCATACAGTTGACTAATAAATCTCTCAAACTTATCTGTATCTGTTTTCCTTTCTACAATAATCTTAATAAAGCTTTGATTGTACTCATGAAACTTAAATAGACCTGATTTAATTTGATCCTCATTATAATATATCTTCTGATATATCTGATATGGATTTTCAATAAACTCTAACTTCTTAGTATTAGTATCAAATATATGGAACCCACGGTTCTGATTATAATCATTCCAATAGATCTGATATGGATTACCTAGGTATGTTATATTCTCTCTAGTACTTTTCTGGTGATAATGACCTGAGAATACCTTATCAAATTTCTTATAAGGAGAAGTAGCATGGCCATGATCCATGATGTATCCTCTATGTGCCTCAAACCCATTGAGTTCTAGATGTCCCATTGCTATTGGACACTCACTCTTCTCAATGAGAGCATAGGTCTCATCACTATTCTCACTGTTGATCCAAGGAATGAATAAGATAGGTAGACCACCTATCATAACCTCAGTTGCCTTATCATAAATTTTAATATTATCATACTCACCAAGAACACTCTCAAGAGTATTAACCTTATTAGTATCCTTAAAATATGCAGTGTGATTTCCAACTAAGGAATGAATTGTCACACCCATATCCTTAAGACGAGAGAAATAATTATCTGTACTCCACTGAGCAGCCCATAGATCTAAGTTCCTACGGTTATCAAAGGTATCACCTAGATCAAGAACAGTATCGATCCCGCGTTTTTTTATGGTAGGAAAGAATATATTATCATAAAACTTCTTAAAGAAATCATGAAATACACGACTAGACTTCCTAGCACCGAAGTGCTGGTCTGTTATAATTGCTACTTTCATTTATCTTTAGACCTATTGATAAGACTAATAAACTTATCATTAGCAAATGTACCACCTAAACATACATCAATATCATCACCATCCTTCCAATTCTCAGTACCATCCTTCTTGGTATGAGCCAATGCCTCAGTAAGGTCATCAATAATCTTCTGCGTAATTTTCATCTTGCTCTTAATACGGGTGGAACTTTACCTGCCATAGCCATGCCAAAGAAATTCATAGTCAATCTCTCTTTAGTTCCAAAAGTCTTGACACCATGGTGGCATCTACTATTAAACATAACAAATCTGTTATAGACATTCTCCACCTTAACGGTTTCAATATACTGATCGTGAGAAGCATCGAATGCTTTCTCATATTCCTCATCAGGAATGCTATCTCCTAAGTAGGTCTTCTCCTTCACTTGGAGTTCCTCTTTAAACTGTAAGGAGTAACCATTCTTTGCTTTATACACTGAGGTTCCAGTATCAGGTTCTGCATCTTTGTTTAAGTATACTATACCACCGAAGAGAGTGTCAATGTCTTGATGGATCCATCCACGATTTTTCTTATGGTACTGTTCTTCATGGAAAGGTCTTATCTTCTGAAAGTGAAGTTGCAGTTCCCAAATATCTGGGACTGTATCATGAAACAACAAATGAATTTTCTCACCAACATAAGTGAACAACCGATTTTCCTCAAGATGAAGTCCTTTAGTTCTTACACCTGGCCAGTTACCAATATCAGGTGGATAATACTTTAGACCATTTGCTATCTCTACAATAGCATCAGGGTCTTCAAAGAAATCATCAATAATAACAACAGGGTATGTCACTTAATTTTTATTTCAACGTTCTCTTTAATGGTATTATAATCTGAATGGCCTGACTTATCATCGGTATGGAATACCTGATCATATCCAGACTTAGTTAAAATCTTATTCTTAATTTCTAACTGACGTTTCTCCTTCTGTATTCTCCTAAGAAATGCATAGTATATAATCTGAGTAAAATATGCAAAAGGATTATTAGACTTTGCTGGATTAAAATTCTCTATGTATTGTACACAGTTCTCAATGCCATCACATATCATATCCTCTCGGAACATGTAGTTGACAAAGTTTGGTTTGTATGATAGATGTGTAGCAATCTTTAAAAAGCATTCCCCAATATAATTACTGATACGAGGACGTGGTTCACCCTTCTCCTTTGCTTCAGCACATGCAGTTTTGAAAACAATAAGTGCTTCTAAGAACTCTTTATTATTTACATAATGCTCCGATACAACTTTTTTCTTTCTCATTTGTTGTTTTAAATGTATGTATATAATAGCAAAAAAACACCCTTAAGTCAATGGGGGCTTGACAAGAGTGTTATTCATGAGTAGAATACGAGTGTGCGAGTTCAGAAAGAGAAGTAGCTACTTATTAAATATATTATCTAACTTAGCTCTTGCTTCCTCTACAGTAGCAATTCTTCCTGTAGCATCTGTAATAATATCACCATTCAATCTTCTCAGTGACATAGCATAGAAGACTTGCACTTCAGTATCTACTTCAACAACAGTAATAACTTTATCTTTTGGAATAATAAATTCTTCTTCTCTAGAGAATTTCATCCAGGGCGAAACTTTTGCACCTTGTTTATTTCCTTGTAGCATTACCTCTTCAACTTCAATAGGGTTCTCTACAATTAAGTAATCTCCATTGTCATCATGGACGGAGGTAATAACAGCAAGAATTTCTTCTCCGCTTACTAACTTTAGTGCTGCAAGAAATTCGGGTTTTTCCATTTCCTTATTTAATTCGGACATCGATGAATTCATAATCAAAATTTTCTTCATTGTATATTTTCACTCTTTCAACAAGATGGTTCAATGTGTAGTTCCTGTTAGATCCCTTTGATATGTCATCAGCAATATCATATAGTATTGCCTTACGATCATCTATACTTCTTCTGAGGACTCTGCCAATGGATTGGAGATTTCTAATTCGGGACTTACTGGGGCTTGCGAACACGACGTTGTTAAGATTCCTAATGTTGATACCAGTACTAAAAGTCCCATAGCTGGCAACAATGATGGAATCATTTGTCGTCTCTGCGATCTCTCTTGTTCTTTCTCGATCTTCAACTTCCACTCCTCCATGGACTAGAAAGACTTTACGGTCTTTCCCTACCTTATTATTTATCAAGTCGAAGAGGGGCATACCATGCCGTTCAACGTAGTTGAACAGGACGAGTGTGTTTCCAGTCAGGTCACAAACTAAATTACGAATGAATTTATTCCTTCCATCATGCTCAACAAGGTAATCCATTTCCTGCTGATAACTATCAAAGGATTGTTGATCATGTTTAAGTACCAATACTTTTATTTCAAATTCAGAAAGGTGGCCTTCCTTAATTAACTTCTCTGTTCGAGTTATCTTATCTACACTACCAAAGACACCCTCTAGTACTAAACGATTGGTCTGTAGTCCATCTAGTGTACCTGTGAACCCTACACGATACTTACAGTCGTAGAGTTTATTCATGATGCTAGTCAGGGACTTAGCTTTAAATAAATGAGCTTCGTCTCCTATGATTGCACCAAAGATATTAAAATATTTCTTAGGTAATTTATATACTGACTGCCATGTGGTTATTATCACATCCTTGTCAGACCTAGGATCTGCACCAGCATATACTCTATGGCAATGATGCTCTGAGTTCCAACCATACTTCTCAAAGTCCTTATACATCTGCTCAACGAGTGATGTAGTAGGAACTACTATTAATGTTCTTAAATTCTTTTTCTCCCAGAAACGTGCGAGAGCATAGATCATTAAAGATTTACCAGAACCAGTAGGTGATAAGAGTAATTTTCGTCTGTGTCTTAACGCTTCGTATATACCTTTGTACTGGTAGTCTCTAACTTTAAACGGCAGGTTCAATGATTTGACGAACTCTCCGATCCCTTGGGGTGTGATGAATTCATCCACCGTTGATGGAAGTCCGAAAAATTCGTTATCTTTAAAGATGACATCATACCCCTTCTCTTCGCAAAACGAAGTAATATAAGGGAGAAGGCCAACATAAATCTCGCCTGTACCTGGGGAGAATAATTTGATTTTTCCATCCCAATACCTCTTCTTGTACGCTGACATGAATTTGGCTTGAGGCACTTCAAAAGTAAACTCGTCTGCTAGTTCGTACCCTACATGAGGTTCGCACTCAATTGTTAAATAGACTTCGTTCTTCTTCTGAATAATAACATTAGATTTCATAACCTTTCAGGAACTTAGCAAACTCAATTGCATTTTTAATATAGAATGAACGGTTAT
>Ga0208764_10002697_pt1 | contig 11066 bp, 11 predicted proteins | sample ETNtaG_18_FD_185762 | JGI IMG/M metagenome (GOLD analysis project Ga0208764, IMG submission 185762) | Marine microbial and viral communities from oxygen minimum zone, Eastern Pacific Ocean - ETNP201302SV91 (SPAdes) (version 2) | ecosystem: Environmental > Aquatic > Marine > Oceanic ... | reverse complement strand
AAGAATCTAAGGAAGAATCTAAGGAAGAATCTAAGGAAGAATCTAAGGAAGAATCTAAGGAAGAATCTAAGGAAGAATCTAAGGATAGTAAAACAGAGGATTAAGGCATGACAAGTATTTCAGCATCGCAAGTAAAGGAATTAAGAGAAAAAACTGGTCTAGGTTTAATGGACTGCAAAAAAGCGCTTGAGGATACTAATGGAGATTTAGATTTAGCAGTTGAAGAATTAAGAAAGACAAGCGGCTTAAAGGCAAGTAAGAAGTCTAGTAGATCGGCAGCTGATGGATTGATAGGCATCACGAGCATAGAAGGTAAATCATTTATGGTTGAAATTAACTGTGAAACTGATTTTGTAGCTCGTGACGATTCATTTAATTCATTTATGCAAGAAGTTTTAGAAATTGTATCTTCTAACAGAGATAAATCTCTTGAAGAGCTTTTAGAAGCTGGAATAGAAGAAAAAAGAGAAAAACTTGTTCAAAAGTTGGGTGAAAACATAGTTGTTCGTAGAATAACTGCTAGTGAAGATAATGCTGATTCTTCAGGTGTTTATTTACATAGCAATAATAAGATTGGCACAATTATTTCACTTAAAGGAGGAACAGAAGAAGTTGCAAAGGATATTGCGATGCATGCTGCAGCTACTGATCCTATGTCTATCTCTCCTTCAGATATTTCTCAAGAAGTGATCGAAAAGGAAAGAGAAATTTATAGAGCACAATCTGAAGAAAGTGGAAAACCTGCAGACATAGTTGAGAAAATGATCGAAGGTAAGATCAGAAAGTTTTTGTCTGAAGTAAGCCTAACTGAGCAAGATTTTGTTAAAGATCCAAGTATTAAAATTAACGATTTACTTAGAAATAACAATGCAAGTATTGTAGGCTTCGGAAGATTTGAAGTTGGAGAAGGGATTGAAGTAGAAAAAGTAGATTTTGCAAGTGAGGTAATGTCTCAGATTGAAGGTTAGATGTTAAAAGAGATATTAGAAGATACTGAAATAGGCATGGAAAAGAGTCTTGGTGCTCTTGATGTTGCTTTTAAGAAGATTAGAACCGGACGAGCTACGCCATCTCTTCTTGACAGTGTAAAGGTAAATTATTACGAAAAACTAACTCCTCTTGCTCAAGTAGCAAGTATTTCTATAGATGATGCTAAGACCTTGGCTATAGTTCCTTGGGAAAAAGGAATAGTGCAAGAGATTGAGAAAGCAATCTTAGAATCAGAATTAGGGCTTAATCCAGCTACTTCAGGTGACACTATTAGAGTAATTCTGCCTGATTTAACGGAAGAGACCAGAAGAGATTTTATAAAAAAAGCTAAAGCTGAAGCAGAGAATGCAAAGGTCTCTGTTAGAAATGTGCGAAGAGAAGGAAATTCCCAACTTAAAGAGTTCTTAAAAGAAAAAGAAATCTCTGAAGATGAAGAAAGGCAAGGAGAAGAAGAAATACAAAAGTTGACAGATCTTTTTGTAGAAAAAGTGGATACAGCACTGGAAGCTAAAGAAAAAGACTTACTTGATTTCTAAAACCTTTTTATGGAAGGCAAAAGCCCCGACACTATTCCAAATCATGTAGCTATCATTATGGATGGCAATAATCGGTGGGCATCTGAAAAAAACTTACCTGGGGTAGCTGGTCATCAAAAAGGTGTTGAAAGAGCTAGAGAAGCAGTTGAATTTGCTGTTAAGAAAGGAATATCAACTTTAACTATATTTGCTTTTAGCAGTGAAAATTGGGGAAGGTCAAATGAAGAGGTGAATCTTTTAATGAAACTCCTTAATACCGCATTAAAAGAACAGGTCCCTAATCTTATAGAAAATTCAGTTCAATTAAATTTTATAGGAAACTTAACTCAGTTTGATAGTGATTTACTCAATCAGATGAAAAAATCAGAAAAACTAACTTCTTGTGATGGCAAAGAAAAGAAATTAGACCTAGTTGTCGCAGCCAGTTATGGAGGTAGGTGGGACATTATTAATGCTGTCAATAGCCTAAAAGAATCAAATATAGAGAAAATATCAGAAGAAGATCTTAGTTCTTTATTGTCTACTTCTAAATTCAAAGATCCTGACCTATGCATTAGAACTGGTAAAGAACAAAGAATTAGCAATTTCTTACTGTGGCAATTAGCTTACACTGAGCTTTATTTTCCAGACCTTTTATGGCCCGACTTTGATGATGTTGAATTTGAGAAAGCTCTATTAGAATATTCAACTAGAACTAGAAGGTTTGGTGATCAATCTAATTTTTCTCTATAACAATGCTAAAACAACGGTTTATTAGTGCACTAATTCTTTCTATAGGGATAGTTTCTTTAATCTTTTTCTTGCCCAGTAATTACTTAATTTTCTTTATACTTCTTTTAACCTGCATTTCTTTAGTAGAATTCTTTTCACTAAGGTTTACAACACTTTCTACTATTTTGTTTGTTTGCTTCAGTCTATTTTTATTTTATCTATCTTCTTTTCCTGCTTTAAATAAGGTTTTTATTGTTTTTAGTGCTTTTACTTATTTTGGATTGTTTTTTTTAATCATCAGCTTCCCTGTTAGCAAGCCCTTTTTGCATAGAAATTTTATATGGTTGCTTTCTGGATTAGCAATTCATCTAGGTTTTTTTGCTTCTTTATATCTCTTAATTTCTCAAGATGAATCAATTCTTAAGTATTTCGGTATGGATATTACAAATAGAGCTACTTTATTAATTATTGTCTTAATTAGTGTTTCGATGGACTCTTTAGCCTTTTTTGGCGGAAAAAAATTCGGCAAAACTAAGCTTTTACAGAACGTCAGTCCAAATAAGACGGTAGAAGGGTTTTTAATTGCCATGACCCTTACTCCTATTTTTATTTTATTAACAACATCTATGCTAGTAGAGCAGAACTTCTACCATTTCATCATCTTAATATTAATATCCTCTTTTGTTTCCGTTATAGGTGACGCAGTAATTAGCTTATTTAAAAGAGTTGTTGAGGTTAAAGACACTTCAAATCTGATCCCAGGACATGGAGGCTTGTTAGACAGAATCGATAGTCACTTAGCCACCATTCCTATTTTCGTATTTATATTACTCATATTAAGTTAATCATGAATATAGCAATCTTAGGATCTACAGGCTCTATTGGAAGTTCAACATTAGAAGTAATACGTCAAAATAAGAAAGAATTTTCAATTAATTTGCTAACAGCAAAGTCAAATCACAAATTACTTTTAGAGCAATGTAAGGAATTTAATCCTGAGTTCATTTATCTAGAAGATGAGCAAGCTAGAAACATCTTAGAAGGTAATGTTTTAGAACAAAAATTACAAACTTGCATCATACAATCCTTAAAAGAATTTGAAGAAGTTATTGGTTCTAATGAAACTGATGTGGTTGTAGCCGGCATGGTAGGGATAGCAGGATTGATGCCTGTCCACTTCGCAATCCAAAAAGGTAAAAAAGTCCTGTTGGCTAACAAAGAATCTTATGTTGTTGCGGGAGAGTACCTGAACAATTTATGTAAAGAAACGGGGGCTACTATATTCCCTATAGATAGCGAACATAGCGCTATACATCAATGTTTAAATAATGAAGATAACAACTCTGGCCTGTCTAGAATTATTTTGACAGGGTCTGGAGGTCCTTTCTTAAACAAAGATATAGAAGAATTTCCTAGTATAACTCCAGAGCAGGCTATTAATCATCCAGTTTGGAAAATGGGAAAAAAGATCTCAGTCGACTCATCTACATTGATGAATAAAGGCTTAGAAGTTATTGAAGCTAGATGGTTATTTGAATCTGAAAATATAGAAATATTGATTCATCCTGAAGGCATCATTCATTCTTTAGTTGAGTTTAAGGATAATTCTGTATTGGCTCAATTATCAAATCCTGATATGAAAATTCCTATAGCTTATGGTTTGGGTTACCCAAATAGGATAAATTCTGGTTCAGATACATTAAATCTACATGAGATAAAATCTTTAAACTTCCAAGAACCTGATTTCAAAAAATTCCCTTGCTTAAAATTAGCAATAGATCTTTTACCTATAGGTGGAACTAGTTTTTCTATTCTGAATGCTTCAAACGAAGAATGTGTAGCCGCGTTTTTAGATGGTAGGATAAGTTATATCCAAATTTATGAAATAATCTCTAAAGTTTTGGATAGAATTGAAATTAAAACTGTCAAATCCTTACAAGATATAATTGAATCAGATAAAGAGTCTCGCTTGGAGACTTTTTCTATAATAAATAAATCGTAAATGGATGTAGTAATTACCATAATTTCTTTTATAGCTCTTATAAGCTTAATCGTTGGTATACATGAACTAGGTCACTTTTCAGTTGCAAGGTACTGCAATATCCATGTACTGAAATTTAAGATTGGATTCGGTAAGGAGCTGTATTCTTTTCAAGATAAGAATGAATGTAAATATTCTTTGGGGATGCTGCCTTTGGGAGGGTATGTTCAGATGCTTGGAGAAAATGTTATCCCAGAAGATCAAGAAGATTCTAAGTTTATTAATAAAAAATCTTATATAGATGCAACTTTAAATGAAAGGGCAGCTGTTACTGCAGCAGGGCCTATAGCTAATTTTCTTTTGGCAATAGTTATTTATTTCTTTATTTCTTTGATAGGCACTACTCATTTAGGTTCCTATGTAGGAGGAGTAAAACAAGGAAGCTTGGCAGAAGAAGCCAACATAGGGTTTAGAGACAAGATAATTAGTATAGATGAAACCAGATTAGAAACTTTTAATGAAATCAATATTATTTTATCTAAGAGAATCGGAGATACAGGTTCAATAAATGTAGGCTTCGTAAAAGAAGGCTCAAATTTCGCTTCTTATTCATCAGTTGGAATAACTAACTGGTTATCAGCCGTTGATCAAAGTAATCCTGCTCAGTCCTTTGGAATAGAGCCCTTTGTACCAGCTGTTATAGGAGGATTGTTAGAGGATGGTCCTGCAAGCAAAGTGGGTTTACAGACAGGAGATATAATTCAGTCAGTTAATAATAGACCTATTCAGTCTTGGTTAGGATTATCTGAAATCCTTAGCCATCTTCCAGATGAGATCATTTCAATAAGTGTGCTAAGAGGCAGTGATACTTTCTTGTATTCTTTAAGAACTGAAAGCTTTGACCAAAATGGTATAAATAGAGGGAGGATTGGTATTTTTGCTTCTAAAGACTTAAACCAATGGCCTTCAGAAATAGTTATTAAGAAGAAAGAAGATTTATTAAACGCTTTTCTTTCTGGATTTACAGAAACTTATAAATTTACTAATTTAATCCTCGTGTCTATAGGAAAGATGATAACTGGTTCCGTTTCAGCAGACAACATTGGAGGCCCTATTCAGATCTCCGTCTTAGCGGGATCAGCTGCAAAAGCTGGTCTGTTATCATTTCTATCAATGATCGCTATATTAAGTATTAATTTAGGTCTTATAAATTTATTTCCCATTCCTGTCTTAGATGGGGGACAATTGCTTATGATTGCTATAGAAAAAGTTAAAGGATCACCTGTTTCAGAGAATTTTCTTGGGCACTCAATTAGAATTGGTGTTTTATTGGTTGCAAGTTTAATGATCTTTGCATTTGTTAATGACATAGTAAGGCTAATTTAATGTATAAACTTAAATTGAAATATTACTTAGTAATCTTTACTTTAGTTACCCTTGTACCTTTTTCTGCTTTTTCTGAAGATGAATGGGTCGTAAGTGATATAAGGATAAGTGGCTTACAGAGAGTTTCGGCAGGTAGTATATTTAACGTAATGCCAATTTCAGTAGGGGATACGGTTGATATATTTGAACTTCAAGATACAGCAAAAACAATATTTAAAACTGGGCAATTCGACGATATAGAGATTGGAAGAGAAGGTAATACACTAATCATTAGTATAGTTGAGAGGCCATCTATAGCTTCTATAGATCTAGATGGAAATAAGGCACTTAAAACAGAAGACCTAATGAAAGGTCTTGATGATGCTGGTTTGTCTGAAGGTCAGGTTTATAAAAGATCTATAGTTAATAGTTTAGCATTAGAAATTCAAAGGCAATATGTTGCTCAAGGAAGATATGGAGCAAAAGTAGATGTTTCAACAGAACCTGAACCCAGGAATAGAGTATCTTTAGATATTGAGATAGATGAAGGGGAGGTAGCAGAAATTAAAAATATAAATATAGTAGGCAATTCCTCATTTGAAGAAGAAGAGATTCTGAAAGGTTTTGAGTTAAAGACAGGCGGTTGGTTTTCATTTTTTACAAATGACAATAGGTATTCGAGAGAAAAGTTGAAGGGAGATATTGAGTCTCTTGAATCTTATTATAAAAACAGAGGCTATGTAGAATTTAAGCTTGATAGCTCTCAAGTTAGCGTTACCCCTGATAAGACTTCCGTATTTATAACTTTAAATGTGGATGAAGGCTCTACCTACAAGGTCAATGATGTAAAAATAGTAGGTGACCTTCCTGTGGATGAAGAGTTATTAGACTCATTAGTTCTAATTAAGAGTGGGGAGATTTTTAATCAATATCTTATAACTGAAACAGAAGAACTATTTAAAAATATACTAGGAAATGAGGGATATAGTTTTGCTGAAATAAGGGGAGTTCCAGACGTAAATAAAGAAACTGGCGAGGTAGATTTAACTTTTTATGTAGACCCACAACAAAGAACTTATGTAAGAAGAATTACCTTTAAAGGAAATAAAAGGACCCATGATGTTGTTCTAAGAAGAGAGATGAGGCAGATGGAAGGAGCTTGGGCTTCAAACAATTTAATAGAAAATTCCAAATTAAGACTTGAAAGGTTAGGTTATTTTAAAGAGGTTGAATCTGAAACGATACCAGTTCCTGGAGTAAATGATCTTATTGACGTTGAGTTTACAGTAGAAGAAGAATATTCAGGCTCTATTGGCGGTAGTCTTGGTTATGGAGCTTATGGGTTAGTTTTAGGATTAAACTACAATGAAAATAATGCTTTTGGAACAGGGAAAGCCATTGGAATAGGTATTAATGATAGTACTTGGCAGAGAAGCTATTCTTTTAATTATGGAGAGCCCTACTTCACAATAGATGGAGTTAGCAGAGGCTACAGTGCTTATTTTAGAGAGTCTGATTATGGTCAATTCAATATTGCTAGTTATACATCTGATTCTTTTGGTGCAGGTATACAATTTGGACTTCCAATCAGCGATATAGAAAGAATAGGGCTTAATCTTAATTATGATAATACAAGTATTGATGCTGGATCGACCCCGGCTTCTCAAATTCTTGCTTTTACTGAATCTGAAGGAACCAGATTTGAAGTCCTTAAAACCCAATTTATCTGGTCTAAAGTTACGCTGAATAGAGGTTTATTCCCTACTGCTGGTCAGTCTCAATCTTTTGCTTTGCAAGTAGCTGTGCCGGGTAGTTCTTTAACTTACACGAAAGCTACATATAGGCATAAATATTTTAGGCCCATATTAGGAGGTAGATTTGTCTTAGGTTTGAGGGGTGAGATAGGTCTGTTAGAAGCTTATGGAGATACAGAAGTAGCACCATTCTTTGAACATTTCTATTCAGGAGGTATAAGTTCTGTAAGAGGGTTTAAACAAAATACTCTAGGACCTAGAGCCATCCCTTCGCCTTACTTTATTGACAATGAAGGAAATCAGATCTTAGACGAAGAAGGAAATCCTGTAGCCAATCCTTACGCCTATTACAATGATGATAGATCTATTGGAGGTGCTTATCTTCTTGAAGGGGGTTTTGACTTTATATTTAAGCTACCTTTTGTTGAAGACCAGAGATCTATGAGAAGCTCCTTCTTTATTGATGTAGGTAATGTTTTTTCTAAAGACTGTGGAGATACTGAGATTAATATTAATTGTAGTGAGTTGGACTTAGGAGAACTTAGATATTCCTACGGAGTTGGAGTTACTTGGATTACTCAGCTAGGACCTATGTCTTTAGCCCTCTCTTCACCAACAAACCAAGGACCTTTGGATGAGACTGAAAATTTTCAATTTGAGATAGGAACTCAGTTTTAATTACTCTTAAAGCTACTAAATCTGCTCACAAAAATGTAAACTTCCCCAACTGGATATTAATTAGGAAAGAATATGAAACTTATAAAACATACTTTATTGACTGTATCGGCATTATTATTAGTGTCCTTACCTCTTTCTGCAGCAGACTTAAATATTGCAACACTTGACCCACAAGCAGCATTACTTAGTACTAATTTTGCAAAAAAAGGGATAGAAGAGCTCGAAAATTCTGATGACTGGAAAGAAGTGGTTGAAGAGTTGCAGGCTAAAGCAACTGAAGCTAGAAATATCCAAGAGAAGGCTCAAAAAGATGGACCGACGATGTCTGATCAAGAAAAGCAAGAAGCTGCTCAGAAACTACAATCTTTACAACAAGATATTAACTTCTTAAGCGAGAAGACGCAGCAATTCCGTAATCAAACTTTTCAGCTCCTTTCGCAAGAACAAGCAGAAAAATTCCAAGTAATAGTTACTGAGCTTATTAGAAGCAAGGGTATTACTATGCTAATGAATACTGGCCAACAAGGGATTTTATTGCACGCTGATCAAGGCTTTGACATAACTCAAGAAGTTATAGATGCAATGAATGAGAAGGAAGATTAATTTTTTGTGTCTCTTGTTTCAGGGATCTCTTTAAAGGAATTAGCTCATAAAATAGGAGCTGATCTTGAAGGCGATCCTGACAAAGAAGTATTAGGCCTTAATACCTTAGATTCAGCCTCTAATGATGAGGTGTCTTTTATTGCAAGAAAGTCTTTTCTATCTTCTTTGCCCTCTTCAAAAGCAGGAGCTTTAATTTGCTCTAAAGACTTATCTGAAGGTTATTCCAGTAATAAGTTGATTGGTGAAGATCCTTATCTTCTATATGCGAGATGTACAAAAGTTTTTAAAGAGTTGGCAAATAAAAGTACTAATCTTGGTGTTTCGGAATTAGCCTACATAGGAAACAATGTTTCTATTTCTAAGCAATCTAGCGTGGCAAACTTTGTTAATATCTCTGACGGAGTGATCGTAGAAGATGATGTTGTAATTGGACCTGGAGTTGTTATAGGAGAAAATTCAGTTATAGGACGTGGTTCGAAGATTTATCCCAATGTAACTATTTATGATTCTGTAGAAATAGGTGCTAATTGTATTATCCATAGTGGAACAGTGATAGGCTCTGATGGACTTGGGTTTGCTAAACATAAGGGGGAGTGGCTAAAAATTGAACATTTAGGGAAAGTAATAATAGGAGATAATGTAGAGATTGGATCTAATACTTCTATTGATAGAGGCTCTGTTGGAAATACCCTTTTAGAAGATAATGTAAAAATAGATAACCTTGTGCATTTAGCTCACAACGTGAAGATTGGATCTGGAACTGCCATAGCTGCAAATAGCGCCATTGCAGGAAGTTCTTCAATTGGCAAAAATTGTACTTTGGCCGGTTGTTGTGCTGTTGTTGATAATATTGAAGTAGTTGATGAGGTCCATATAACTGCTAAATCTCTTATTACAAAATCTATAAAAGAAAAAGGAGTTTACTCTTCAGGCACTCCTTTTATGAAGAATGAAGATTGGAAAAAGAATGCAGTAAGTTTTAAAAAACTTTACAAGTTTATAAAGAATAAATAAATATGAAAGTAGATATAAAGATAGAAGAAATTCAGGAATTTTTACCTCACAGATACCCCATGCTATTAGTTGATAGGGTTATAGAGATGGAGTTAGGAGATAGCATAGTTGCCTATAAGAATATTACTACCAATGAACCATATCTCGTTGGTCATTTTCCAGGTAAACAAATTATGCCGGGAGTTCTCATTGTTGAAGCTATGGCGCAAGCTTCAGGTATATTAGGCTTTAAAACAATGGATAAGAAACCAGAAGATGGTTCTATATATTATTTTGTAGGTGCAGATAAATTAAGATTTAAAAGACCTGCTGTGCCTGGGGATCAGCTTATTCTCTCTTCCAGAGTAATTACTAGCAAGAAAGGAATCTGGAAATTTGACTGTAAGGCAACCGTTGAAGAAGAGTTGGTAGCTGAAGCTACTATACTTTGTGCGGATAGACCAAAATAAAGCATGCATCACCCTTCGGCCATTATTGATCCTTCTGCCAGAATAGATGAATCGGTAGAAATTGGGCCTTTTACTTTAATTGGACCCGATGTAACCATAGGAAAAGATACTAAAATTGAATCCCACGTTATTTTAAAAGGCCCCACAATAATTGGTGAAAGAAATCATATATTCCAATTTTCTACAGTAGGAGATGGCAGCCCTGATAAGAAATACAAGAATGAACCTACTCTACTAAAAATAGGAGATGATAATATAATTAGAGAAGGAGTTACTATTCACAGAGGCACTGTGCAAGACCAAGGGGAGACTGTTATTGGTAACAGGAACCTAATAATGGCTTATTCTCACATCGCACACGATTGCCTTTTAGGAAATGATATTGTGCTTACTAATCAAGCTGCGCTAGCAGGATCTGTAAAGGTAGGTGATGGTGCTATTTTAGGGGGATATGCAATTGTTCATCAATTCTGCTCTATAGGCAGTTATAGTTTTTGTGCAATGGGAACTTCTGTTAATAAAGATGTTCCGGCTTATGTAAAAGTAAGGGGAAATCCTGCTAAACCTTTTGGAATCAATACCACAGGGATAAAGCGTTTGGGCTATTCTAAAGAAGTGATTGAATCTCTTCGATCTGCTTACAGGTCAATCTACAGGCAAAAGTTAACAGTTGGAGAAGCTGTATCTGCATTATCTGATTTGAGAACTAAACATGATGAAGTAAATACTTTCTTGGTATCAATTGAAGAATCCTCGAGAGGTATTTCTCGTTGATGTCAGATTCTTTAAATTCTAAAAAAATAAAAATAGCGATTGTAGCTGGTGAGAAATCTGGAGATGAACTAGGAGGTCCTTTAATGGAATCCTTGAAGACACATTTCCAAGATATTTCTTTTGTAGGGGTTGGGGGCGAAAAGATGAAGCTTCAAGGACTTCTATCCTTATTTCCCATGGAAAAGATATCTGTAATGGGTATTATTGAGCC
>Ga0208764_10002695_pt1 | contig 11068 bp, 10 predicted proteins | sample ETNtaG_18_FD_185762 | JGI IMG/M metagenome (GOLD analysis project Ga0208764, IMG submission 185762) | Marine microbial and viral communities from oxygen minimum zone, Eastern Pacific Ocean - ETNP201302SV91 (SPAdes) (version 2) | ecosystem: Environmental > Aquatic > Marine > Oceanic ... | reverse complement strand
TGGCCAAATATTCCCGGCCTGGATACCTTTGCAGGCACGACGTTCCATTCCGCCCGTTGGGACCATAACTACGACCTGAGTGGCAAGAATGTTGGCGTGATTGGCACCGGTGCCAGCGCCATTCAAATCATTCCCGAGCTGGTGAAGAAAGTCGACAAGCTGAAAGTATTTCAGCGTACGCCAGCCTGGGTCATGCCTCGGCCCGATTTCTCAACCTCTGAGTTGAGTAAAAAACTGTTCGCAAAATTGCCCTTTACGCAAAAAGCAATTCGCGAAGCGTTGTACTGGACTCATGAAAGTATGGCCCTGGCCGTGATCTGGAGCTCGCCGGTGACACGCCTTGGCGAACGTTTGGGGCAGGCCTTTTTGAAATCACAAGTGCCTGACCCCTGGATGCGCAGGCAATTGAAACCCGATTACAAATTGGGTTGCAAGCGTATTTTGGTGAGTAACGATTACTACCCGGCCTTGCAAAAAGAAAATTGCGAACTGATTACCTGGCCGATTGCCAATATTGTGGAGCAGGGCATTCGCACTTCGGAAGGCATTGAACACCGCGTGGATTGCATTGTGTTTGCCACTGGTTTTGATGTGCCGAAAAGTGGCACACCTTATCCAATACTGGGTGTGGGTGGTCGCGAATTGGCCAAGGAATGGCAGCGCGGTGCGCAGGCTTACAAAAGCATCAATGTGAGCGGCTATCCCAACCTGTACATCATGTTTGGACCCAACAGTGGCCCTGGTCACAATTCGGCACTGGTGTACATGGAGCAGCAAATCGCTTACGCGGTGAAAGGCATTCGCACCATTCTGGATTCCAACTTGAAAATGCTGGATGTAAAGCCTGATGTGCAGGCCAAACACAATGCCAACATACAAAAGCGCCTGGCAAAAACCAACTGGAACTCCGGTTGCAAAAGCTGGTACCTGACCGAGGATGGTTTCAACGCCACCATGTTCCCCGGTTTTGCTACGCAATATGCAGCGCAAATGTCAAAGTTTGATGTGAAGGCCTACAGGCAGGTGAAAGCAGACGTAACAGCGTGAGGCTTGTTAATTAAGGTAGTGGGAGTAGTGCCGCCCCCAGTGACTCGTGACGGTCCTGGGGGCTTTTAATTCAATCCTTACGATTTGGTGAACCAGAACTCGTTGATCAAACCGATGATCAGCGCCACAATCACAATGACATCAGCCTTGATGACTCTTGCAATCAATGGGTTGTAGTCGCCCACTTGCCACGCCACTGCAATAAAGCCAACGGTGCTCACCAGGCCAAAGCACATGGCCAGCAGGCGCAAATCGGCTTTGAACATGGCCACCACGAACAACACACCCAGCAAACCGAATAACAGTGCGCGGTGTTGCATGGCGATCAATAAATTGGGATCGGTTATGCCTACTCCGTACAGCTTCTCGAGCGATGTTTTACCCATGATTCCGCTGAGGGGTAAAAAATGGATGAAGGCCGCGATGGCCAATGCAATGTTGCTGATCCAGTTCATGGTGTTTCCCTTGTTGAGCCTCGAGTATGAGATAAGATTAGCCGTCCAATCAATGACCTCTCAGATCAATAATGTCCACGCCTGCTGCTGAAATGACCGCTCTTGATCAACCCCCCGCACCGGTCAGTCTGATGCAGGCTTTCTGGTTCTGGTTAAAGCTGGGTTTCATCAGTTTTGGCGGGCCAGCCGGGCAAATCGCCATCATGCATGAGGAACTGGTTGAACGTCGCCGCTGGATTTCCGAGAAGCGTTTTCTACATGCCCTGAATTACTGCATGTTGTTGCCGGGCCCGGAGGCTCAACAGTTGGCCACTTACCTTGGGTGGTTAATGCACCGCACCTGGGGGGGAATAGTGGCAGGTGCATTGTTTGTTCTTCCTTCGCTGTTTATTTTGGTGTTGCTTTCTTGGGTTTACATTGCGTTTGGCGATGTGCCTGTTGTTGCCGGTGTTTTCTATGGCATTAAGCCAGCGGTGACCGCGATCGTGTTGCATGCAGCACACCGCATTGGCTCCCGTGCCCTGAAAAACAACTGGATGTGGGCAATTGCGGCAGCGTCGTTTGTGGCGATTTTTGCCATGAACGTACCCTTTCCCATCATTGTGGCCACAGCGGCAATCATCGGCCTTGTGGGCGGAAAATTGTTCCCCGCCAAGTTCAACGGCAGCGCCGGGCATGCCGGTGCGCAAAAATCGTATGGCGCTGCTTTAATTGACGACAACACCCCGACACCCGAGCATGCCCGTTTCAGCAAAGTTCATTTGGCCAAAGTGCTTGTAACCGGTGCACTGCTGTGGCTGGTGCCCATGGGTTTGCTGACAGCAAGCCTGGGTTGGCAAAACACCTTCACGCAAATGGGCTGGTTTTTCACCAAGGCGGCTTTGCTGACCTTTGGTGGGGCTTACGCCGTGTTGCCTTATGTGTACCAGGGTGCGGTAGGTCATTATGGCTGGTTGACACCCACGCAAATGATTGACGGCTTGGCCTTGGGTGAAACGACCCCCGGCCCGCTGATCATGGTGGTGGCATTTGTGGGTTTTGTGGGTGCCTATGTGCAAGCCGCATTTGGGCCTGAGCATGCATTTGTGGCCGGCGCGTTAGCCGCAGCGCTGGTGACCTGGTTTACTTTTCTGCCTTCTTTCCTGTTCATCTTGGCGGGTGGCCCCTTGGTTGAAAGCACTCACGACGACTTGAAATTCACAGCGCCGTTGGTGGCCATCACCGCGGCAGTGGTTGGTGTGGTGGTGAACCTTTCAGTGTTTTTTGCCTATCACGTGTGGTGGCCCAGTGGTTTTTCTGGCCGGTTTGACTGGATTGCCGCTTCAATTTCGGCGCTGACCCTGATCGCTTTGTTTGGATTCAAGCGATCGATTATGCAGGTACTCGGCGCAGCCGCCCTGATGGGTGCCTGTTTGAGTTTGTTTGGCTTGCTTTGACCACAAGGCCATGGCTGGCAGCGGAGCGCTTTTTGACAGGCATTCTTCTTTTGAGTAATTTTTTTGACCCACTTTGATTGTTTCATTGTCACCTAAGGTTTCAGCAAGCTTCAACCAGTAAATCTTGGTGTTTGGGCTGAGATTGGCCGCTGCCTGGTAGTAATCAAGCCTGCCTAGGGCTTGCCCGTTGGGGGTCGCAATTACAGAATCTTGCGGCATTGCTTCTGCGATGCTGTAACAACTCAATGCCAACTGATGTGAACTGCTTCCAACAGATTTGAAGCCACAATGTTCTGCAAGCAATGATGAGCCAAGTATTGCGGCTACGGTTTGTGGCAAATTTTTGAATTGCTTGCTGCTCGAGGGAAGGCTTTCCGAACCTTTGTTTTTTATCTCGGTGAGTTGTTGGGTAAGCAAAGAGTTGACTGATTGCATAATATGGGCTCTTGAGTGAAGTAAATGCGAATAGTGCAGCTACGTAACACCGCTTAAAACAAGAGTTCCTACAGAACGGAGACGAAGTTTGATAACCAAAGAAATGATGAATGACTTCATCAACACGCAATTTCCACAGAGCAAAATCACGGTTGAACATGTAGATGGCGACTCCGCTACCATTCGTCACAAAATTACGGTGGCTGAGTTGCGCCCCGGTGGCACCGTGGCTGGCCCCGTCATGTTTTTGGTGGCCGACTGCGCCTTGTATGTGGGCATACTGGGGCGAATTGGCATTGTGCCTTTGGCAGTGACCACCAATATGAACATCAATTTTTTGAGAAAACCCTCAGCGGACCGCGACATTATTGGTGTGTGCAAATTGATTAAAGTGGGAAAGACACTGGCCATTGGCGAGGTGAGTGTGTACTCCGAAGGCTTGCCTGAACCCGTTGCACATGCTGTGGGCACCTACGCCATTCCACCCAAGAAAGACTGATTCGTTCAATTCAAAGGAGCACACCATGAGCAATACCATTCGCGTACTGGGTATTTCGGGAAGTCTTCGTGCAAAGTCGAGCAACACGGGTTTGCTGCGCGCCGCCGCCGGGCAGTTGCCTGAGGGCATGGAAATGCAGTTCGCCAATTTAATTGATTTGCCGTTTTTCAATGCCGACCTTGCTGAAAGGCCGGCCGCTGTTCAGGCTTTTTTTGAACAATTGAAACAGGCCGATGCATTGATGTTGGCCTGCCCTGAATACAACTATTCGATTGCACCTGCCTTGAAAAATGCGATCGACTGGGCCTCGCGTTATCCGGACAATGCCTTGCTGGCTGGTAAACCCGTGGCCATTTGCGGCGCGGGTGGCGGCATGGGCACCTCACGCGCCCAATACCATTTGCGGCAAGTGTGTGTGTATCTGGATTTACATCCTTTGAACAAGCCTGAAGTATTTGCCAATGCATTTGCGGGTGGTTTTGATGCCGATGGCAATGTGACGGACGAGAAAATCAAGTCCAACCTGGCTGCTCAGTTGCTGGCCTTGAAAGCATGGAGCCTTCGCCTGAAAGGGTAGGGGTGAAAATTTTTTTACATCAGCCCTAAAGAATCATTTTTTCCAAGCGTTAATGAATCATGAGCAGCGCACGACAGTGCATGACACTGAAGGCGACTGACTCTTAACTCAATAAATTGCTTGGAGAATTAAAATGCTAGGAATCAACACCAACGTAGCCTCACTGACCGCCCAGAAAAACCTCTCAGGCTCTGGCATGGGTTTGAACAACTCAATTGCCCGCCTGTCCTCAGGCCTTCGTGTGAACAGCGCCAAAGACGACGCAGCAGGCCTGGCCATTGCCGAGCGCATGCAAGCGCAAATCCGTGGCTTTGATGTGGCGGGGCGCAACGCCAACGACGGTATCTCTTTGTTGCAAGTGGCCGACGGCGCCATGGGCAAGATCAGCGACAACCTGCAGCGTATGCGTGAGTTGGCTGTTCAAGCCAAAAACGGCACCTTGAACCCCACCGACCGTGTGAACCTGAACCGTGAGTACACGGAGCTGGCCAACGAAGTGGACCGCATTGTGACCGGCAGCACCTTCAACGGCAACAACCTGTTTGATGCCGCCAACCAAACATTAAGCTTCCAGGTGGGCACCGGCAACGCCACCACTGACACCCTGGAGCTGAACCTGACCGACGATGGCTTGAGCACGGGCAACGACCTGACCACCATCATGACCAACGGTGCAGCCGACATTCAAACCAACCTGGGCGACATCATTGATGTGGCCAATGCCACCACCGCGATCGACACGCTGGATGCGTCAATTGATGCCATCACCGGTATTCGTGCCGTGGTAGGTGCGGGCCAAAGCCGACTGGAACAGGTGGCTGCCTTTGCTGATGTGTCGAGCACCAACCTGCAGGCCGCACGTGGACGAATCATGGACGCTGACTTTGCCAAGGAAACGGCCAACCTGACCCGCTCGCAGATCCTGCAGCAGGCCGGCACCGCCATGCTCGCCCAGGCCAACCAGTTGCCCAACAACGTACTGAGCCTGTTGCAGTAAACCTGAATTGACCAAGCACTGGCTGATCTGACTAGCATCGGATCAGCTGGTTTCGGCAGGGGGCATTCCCGGATTCGGACTATTCGTCCTCTGCCTTTTTTCTCCCCGCTGGTGTTACTACCAATGACATCACGCGCATTTTGGCATTACACTGCATTTATTCCGTAAAAAATGCATATAAATGCAAGATTTCTCCCAAGCCTTTGTTCAAGCCTTTACCCTGATCGGGCAAGCTGACCCCACTTTGATCGACATCATTGCCTTGTCGCTTCAGGTCACGTTCACGGCCGTTTCCATTGCCTGTCTGTTGGGTTTTCCTCTTGGTGCTGCTTTGGCCATTGGCCGTTTTCCCGGTCGAATGGCCTTTGTTGTGTTTCTGAACTCCCTCATGGGGTTACCACCGGTGGTGGTTGGCTTGGTGATCTACCTGTTCTTGTCTGCAGCGGGTCCTTTGGGCTTTCTTCAGTTGCTCTACACCCCAACTGCCATGGTGATTGCGCAGGTGGTGCTGGTTACCCCGATTGTGGCGGCGCTGGCCAGGCAAGTGATTGAAGACCTGTACAGCGAATATGACGAAATGCTGCGCGCCATGAATGCCAGCCGAATTCAAACCATTTGCACTTTGATTGTCGATGCCCGCTATTCGCTGTTGACCAGTGCACTGGCGGGCCTGGGGCGTGCCCTGGCCGAGGTGGGCGCCGTGATCATAGTGGGCGGCAACATTGCCAATGTAACCCGGGTGATGACCACCACCATTGCACTGGAAACCTCGAAGGGTGAACTGGCGCTGGCGCTGGGCTTGGGGATTATTTTGATCGTGCTTTCCATCCTGATCAACGCAGGCCTTTTCTTGCTGAAAAACAGCGCACAAAAGAGGGCCTATGCTTAAGATGAACAGCGACCTTGCTTTGCTTGCTCCGGCAAAACCGTTTTCAGCGCACTTGCCAATTCAGTTTGAAGGCGTACACCTTTCATTTGGCAAGCACCTTATTTTCAGTAGTTTAAACCTGGAGATTGGCGCGCAAGGCATAACCGCGATCATGGGGCCCAATGGCGCTGGCAAAAGTCTTATTTTGCGTTTACTGGCGGGCTTGCTGATGCCTGAGCAGGGTTCTGTCCGTTTCAACACACTGAGTCGAGTTCCCCGCGATCAAATTGGTTTTGTATTCCAGCGCCCGGTATTGCTGCGCCGCAGTGTGCAAGACAACCTGTTGCATGCACTGGCCATCGCAGGCGTGGAGCGAGGCCAACGGCCTTTCCGCGCGGATGCCCTACTCGAGTTGGGTGGCATGCAGCACCTCGCAAAATCTCCGGCCAGAAAACTGTCAGGCGGGGAACAGCAACGCCTGACATTGCTGCGCGCTTTGGCGGCAAAACCTGGTTTGCTGATTCTGGATGAACCCAGTGCCAGCCTTGATCCCCAAGCCACAGCATTGATTGAAAACATTGTGCTGCGTGCCAGCCAGTGTGGCGTGAAAGTGATTGTGGTGACCCACGATCAAGGCCAGGCTGCACGGCTTTCCGATGAAGTGATGTTTGTTCACAAGGGCAGGGTTCACGCCATCCAAGCCACCCACGAGTTTTTGAAAACACCTGCCAGCCGTGAGGCGAAAGCCTACCTTGCGGGTGAGTTGTTGATTTAAACGAGGAGATACCATGACTAAAAAAATTCGATTGGTTACAGCATTGTTGGCCACTGGTCTGTTTGCACACGCACATGCTGCCGACAAATTCATTATTGTTCAATCCACCACATCCACCCAAAACTCCGGGCTGTTTGATCACCTGTTGCCCGCATTCAAAGCGGAAACGGGAATTGAAGTTCGCGTGGTGGCTGTGGGCACTGGCCAGGCTTTGAAGAATGCTCAAAATTGCGATGGCGATGTGGTGCTGGTACATGCCAAAGCCGCCGAAGAAAAATTTGTGGCAGACGGTTACGGCGTGAAGCGCATTGACGTGATGTACAACGACTTTGTGGTGGTGGGGCCTGGCAACGACCCAGCCGGTGTGGCGGGCAGCAAAGAGGTGGTGAAATCGTTCAAAGCCATTGCGGATAAAGAGGCTTTGTTTGCTTCACGCGGTGACGACAGTGGTACCCACAAAAAAGAACAGCAGTTGTGGAAGGCGGCCAATGTGGATGTCAAAGCCGCCAGCGGCAAGTGGTATCGCGAAACAGGCTCGGGCATTGGCGCTACCCTGAATACCGGTGTGGGTATGGGTGCGTATGTGTTGGCCGATCGCGCCAGCTGGATTGCCTTTGGCAACAAAGGCAATTTCAAGATTGCGGTGGAAGGTGACCCTACCTTGTTCAATCAGTACGGTGTGATTGCAGTGAACCCGGCCAAGTGCCCTAACGTGAGAACCGACCTGGGCAATACTTTCGTAAATTGGCTGGTGTCACCCAAAGGGCAAGCCACGATCGCGGCTTACAAGAAGAACGGAGATTCTCTGTTCTTCCCGAACGCTGGCAAATGAGGCACCTAAATAAGCACGCAAACAAGCCTTAAGAATTCCACACCACGGTGCCCAGTGCCGTGGTGTTGTAACCTTCAAACTGCTGCGCTTTTTTCTTGAATATGCTGCTGCTGGTGAACTGAATCAGCTTTTGAAAGGGTGGTTCAAACCACGCTTTGCGGCACACCATCAAATCAAAATTTTCTTGTTGTGTGGGCACAAAACCCAGCCCGAATTGCAAGGCCAAGGCTTGCAAGCCCGGCGCTGCATCTGCTTTTCCGCTGGCCACCGCTGCAATGGTGTCATTCTCGGTTCGGCAGGTTTCAGAAACATTCAGCGCTGCCAAATCAAGGCCGTGAGTATGCAGCAGGTGCTCAAACAAAATCATGCCGCCTGCGCCAGCCTGGCGAGTGGCAATTTTTAACGCTGGCAAGTCAGCCACACTGTTTATTTGCTTGGGATTGCCTTGGGGCACAATCAAACCCTGTTGCCGCGTGGCCCAATGCACCAACACCACATTGCTTGCTGCGAAACGGGTTTGCACCGCATGTGTATTCCAGGCGGTGGGGTTGGTGTTGACATTGAGCACGTGCAAGCCAGTGGCGACTGCACCATGGTTCTCAAATACATCAAGTCCGCTCAGGCTGCCATCAAATTGCATGGCCAATCCGCAACCCGATTCACGAATCGCCCATTCCAAAAGCGGATCATGGCTACCCGCCAGCACATTCAATCGTGCAGTGCTTTTGCTTTCGGATAAAAATTCACCGGTGCGTATCCAGTGCATCAGCTCGGCTTTTGGAAACAGCAGTTTGCCAGTGGCCTTCACGCAGGGAATTTCTTGCGCACTTACCAAGTCGTACAACTTGCGCTCTTTGATGCGCAACAGTTCAGCCACTTCTTTGGTGGTTAAAAATTCGGTGGTGTCCAAACCTGAATTCATGCGGTGCGGGTTTCTTCCAGTTTCGTCAAGTCAATTTCATCAGGCTCAAGCCCGGGGCTGGTACCCATTAAACGTCGAAGGTCATCGATCATCAAATACAGGCAAGGCACCAACAACAGTGTAATGGCTGTGGCAAACAAAATGCCGTACCCCAGTGAAATGGCCATCGGGATCATGAACTTTGCCTGGCGAGAGGTTTCGAAGATCATGGGGGCCAAGCCGCCGAATGTGGAAATGGTGGTCAACATGATCGGCCTGAAACGTCGCACGCCAGAGGTACAAATCGCCTCGTAAGGGCTCATGCCTTCGCGTACCTTTTCATTGGCGTGGTCCACCATCACCAGTGAGTCGTTCACCACCACACCCGCTAGGGCAAGAATACCCATCATGGACACAATGCTGATGCTGTAGCCCATCATCAAGTGACCAACTATGGCCCCAAAAATACCAAATGGAATGGCCAGCATCACGATGAAGGGTTGCAGATAGCTTTTGAACGGAATCGCCAACAATACGTAGATCATGAGCAAGGCCACCATAAAACCCTTGCCCAGCCCTCCCAAAGCCTCAGAAAAGTCTTGCTGGCGACCCGCAAAGCTGTAGCTTAAACCGGGATAGTCGGCCATCAATTTTGGCATCAGGTCTTGCACTGTGGCATTTTGTACTTGTTGTGCCTGGTTGCGTGGGTTGACGTTGGCTGTCACTGAAATGGTTCGTCGGCCGTCCCTTCGCGTGATATTGGCCACGGCGCGCGTGTCGTCGAAGTTCACCAGAGAGTGAAGGGGAACCAAGCTACCTTGCGGTGTACGAATCAGCAAGTCGCGCACATCGGTCTGCGCTGAACGTTCTGTTTCGGGGCGCATCACCAACACCTTCACCTCATTGCGGCCACGTTGCTGGCGCAAGGCTTCCGAACCAAAAAATGCAGCGCGCACTTGTCGACCAATTTCGTTGGAGCTTAGTCCCAGACGTCGCGCTTCCTCTTTCAAGGTAAAGCTGAATTGTTCCTTGCCGTTTTGAAAGCCATCGTCAATTTCAGACACCATGGGGTAGTTGGCCAGCTCTCGCGCCAGTGCCTCGCTGGCTTGGCGCAAGGTATCCACATTGCGGTGACTTAACTGCACCGTGAAAGCCGGACCACTGCCAGGGCCACCCGAGTCGGCCGCAAAACGTATGGTTTCCACGCCAGGAATGTTGCCTACATCCAGCCGCCATTGATCGGTAAATTCAGCCGTGGGCACAGGGCGCACACCCGGTGGGGTCAGGTAAGTGCGAACAGTAATGTTGTTCTCATTCACGCTGGCATAAATGCCGGTGCTTTGTTGCTCGCCACCCGTGGCCTCAACGGTTTTCAGGGCGCTGGCCACAATGCGGTCGCGCACCAGGTTCACTTGTTCATTGGTGCTGCCCAGCGGCAATTGCGCCCTCACCTCAGACTGATCTGCTTCCACTTGCGGAAAAAGCTCAAAGCCCATACGCCCACTGACAGGCCAACTGATCACCAGCACCATCAGGGCAATGCCAACACCCATAGACAGGTAACGGTATTCGACACACTTGTGAACTATCGGGGTGTAGCGGCGTTCAATAAACAGGCTGAACCCCTTGGAAAACTTTTGTTGCCAGTTGTGAAACCTTCCTTTGGCTTCCTTGCTGTGTGCCAAGTGAGCCGGCAAAATGAAAATCGCTTCCATCAGCGACACCACAAAGACCGTGCACACCACCAAGGGTATGACACCCCATATTTTTCCAAGAAATCCAGGCACAAACAGCAATGGCGCAAAGGCTGCAATGTTGGTCAGAATACTGAAGGTAACCGGCACTGCCACGTCGCGTGCACCCTGAATGGATGCGTCCAGCATGCTCATGCCTTGTTGCCGATACTCGTAAATGTTCTCGCCTGCAACAATGGCATCGTCCACCACAATGCCCAAGGCAATGATGAAGGCGAACATGGAAATCATGTTGAAGGTGACCCCGAACAGGGGCAGGAACAACATGGCACCCAGAAAAGCAATTGGAATACCCATGCTGATCCAGAAGGCCAATTTCCAGTCCAGGAAAATGGTGAGCAAGACCATGACCAGTATCAAACCCATCACTGCATTTTTGGCCAGCAGTTCCTGTCGTTGTTTGTAGGTGTCTGAGCGATCGCTGACCACGGAAATCTCAATACCCTCGGGCATTAAGGGGCGAATGCGTTCCAGCGCTTCCTGTGTGGCCTC